>Ga0136598_1000157_pt1 | contig 37897 bp, 31 predicted proteins | sample AntRauTorcE11899_FD_104790 | JGI IMG/M metagenome (GOLD analysis project Ga0136598, IMG submission 104790) | Saline lake microbial communities from Rauer Islands, Antarctica - Metagenome Torckler E11 #899 | ecosystem: Environmental > Aquatic > Non-marine Saline and Alkaline > Saline | place... | reverse complement strand
TTCGGCTCTCCGAATCCCATCGGACTTTTTGTATGGCCGGATGCGTGTGATCTCGCCATCAAAATCCCTTGCTATGGCAGCGAGTTTGTTAACATCTCCTTGATGGATCTTGCTTGCTCCATAGACATTTTTTTCTTCGCGTATGTTCAGTGCTTGCAGGATACCCATACACACCTGCTATACGTTTATACTGTAAAAATGTGGCCACAACCCTCTTCACAAGACTTGGGTGTTGTGTTCAGGCCAGTGGGGAAACACAGACTGCAAATTCGGGCGGTAAGAGAATCGGCCCCAATAGGTATAATATAGCTATTAATAGAACCACACCCATAACAAATACTGTTGCGCTGTTTAGGCTGAATGCGACGTATTTCTGGTAGCTTGGTTTGTTGATAATGCCGCCCAGAATGTCATTTCTGAAATACATTACCGTGGCTGTGCCTAACAGCATAACTGGGATTGCGTAGGTGAGATAATTAATCACAATAGGGACTGCTGCGGTTGAACAAGTTGGTGCTGCCATATTTGTACTATGTATTGTTTGGTTGTTGTTCGGTTTTCTGTGTGTCCTGGACTTGAGAACGGATTATTGACACCCATTCGCTTGGACGTTTTAGTCCAGTTAACACAGCCTCTTCCCCGTCTGATGATGGTGTGAATATTTTCACGTTCCCAATCCCAAACAACCGTTCGGGGTATGGGTTTGCCTCTTCTATGTTGGTGATATTCTGATGGTCAAGATTGCCCTTATCCCTCCGAGATAAGATGCCTTTTCGGACCCATACTCGTTGGTCTGTGAGAAGGTACCAAGTGTGTTTACGGTTGGTGTGGTGGTAGAGTGTGTGCCCAATACCGGCTAGGGTCAATATTACCAACTGAGTTACGTAGAGATTTGGCATGGGTAGTGTCACCCCGAATGGTTCAGGGCTTTGTGTTATAGGCCCAGTTACGCCAGTAAATGCGTAGTGGATGAGTAAAATTGTCCCCACTACAGAAGCTCCAATACCAAACAGATACTGTTTCAAGTAGGCGTATTTTGAAGGGTTGGCTGCTTTAAGCAGTGATTCTTCATCACCGAACTTTTCAGCATTAGGCCAACTCCGCCTAGCTAAGAACGAATCTGCTTTCTTAGGGGGTTGTGTGTTTGACAGTTCATCTTCGAGAATCTCTTTTGACCCACTGTTTTGCGTTGTCTTATCCTGTTGTTGGCCTTGCTCTGCGTTGTTATTTTGTGTCTGAGATGGTTGAGTCAATAGAGCTTCTTTATCAAGATTTGCCTCTGATTCTGCACTGTTAGCATTTGTTTCTTGTTCATCACCCGTTGTAGGTTCCCACAACCCTTCCTGGTCTTGTTGTGTCTCTATCTTCTCAGAGGGATTCTCATCATCAACTTCAGAGACCTCAGAGAAGTTATTGCTGGCTAACCCTTCTTCAACTAGGCTATCAGTGTTGGAGTCGTCGCTATCGGTTCCTGGATCGTTTGTGGAATTTTTTTCTGTAGTCATTGGCAGGAATTTAGTGGTTTGTAGTGTGGTTAGTCATCAGTTGAGGCTTCTTGCTCTTCTTTATTATTCTGTTCGTCGGGGGTCGGTGTAGTTATCGTTGTTTCACTATCTACCCCGAGTCCCTGTTCAACATCTTCAAGGATTTTGTCCACCTCTTCGATCACCTCTTCTGATTCCGCCTCTATGTCTTCACTAGGACTGTCTGGGGTATCATCATCCACATCTTCGGACCCCTCTGATTGAGTGTCTTCTTCGTCGCTACTTGTGGCTGAGACACCGAAGAAATCTTCTATGATCTTGTCGCGCATATCCACAATATCATCTCCTTCCTCTTTCAGTCCATATTGGGTTGCGATATTCCGGACATCTCTTTCAGGCAGATCCCGGACACCATCGGGGCCGTCTAGGCTATTTTTGATTGCAGTTCTTGCAGAGGCCTCTTGTTCTTCTTGCGAGTTGTCTCCAACGCTCGTGGATTGTCCATTGGCAGAGTTTCGTGGTTGATCTACACCAGTAGGAGCATCGCCATTGGTGGCTCCCGATTCCACACCCTCAGCCCCTACCCCTGAGATTTGTTGTCGTTCTTTCTTCGTTAGAAGGCTGGGGTCTTCTTCGGCAATCATTCGCCGCCTATTCCGTCGCTTCTTGACGATTTGACTGCGAACTTCTGCAGCTAGTTCATCCTCGTCGTCTATGAATACAGGGTTGTCATTTTGATTGTACACGTCTAATGCGTGTTTCAACCGCTGCTCGGACTTTGTATCGAAATCTTGGATGGAGTCTGTGGGGTCGTACCCGATAACAGTTTGTTCGTCTTTTGTCGCCTCGATTCTGAGGGGGATAGACCGATCCTCGTCTTGGATCACAAGGAGGGCTTCCGAGTAGTCTTTATCACCTTCTCCCATTTCTGCATTTTCGATGAAACTGATTTCCCTATCGTTGAGCTCTAGTTTCTCTTCTGCAAGATCTTTATCCAGACTGTCGACACGGTGGAACCGCTTGATTGTACATTGCTTGGCGATTGTCTCTGCCGTCTGGTTCTTATAGAACTCTTCTGGCGTCTGGGAGATGAGGTTGATCGACAAGTCAAAATGCCGGGAGTGGCGGAAAAGTTCTTCTAGACCACCCGTAATATTATCATCACCCATGATTTTGTGAGCCTCGTCGATGGTGATGGCAACCTTGTCCTCGGTTGTTTTTGCATTCTGGTAGATTTTCATGAAGACCAACTGCATCATGATCCCCATGTTGTCGCTGTGTTCTGGAATCTGCTGGAGATCCAGGTACACAGTCTTGCCTGATGAGATATCGATCTCTGTTTCTTGGGCAAGGTTGTGATATTCGCCACCCTCTTTGAAGGGGTCCATTTTCACAACAAGGCTGATGGCGATGTTCTTACGCATCTCTGCCTCTTCTTCAAGGGTTGTGTCACTGAACTCAGAGGCATCTTCGGCCATCATCCGAAGCGTCTCGATCAGGTCGAGTATGGTCGGACTTTCGTTACTGTGGGTTTCAACATCTTTTGTAATCCCCTTTCTGTTGTACGTCTGAGTGATCGCTTGGTCAAGTGTCGACAGTTCGTCCCCACCGAGACCGTCTCCACGGTCATTGAAGAATTCGGTAAAGAACCACCTCAATTCTTGTTTTTTCATCCCCCATGGGTCAAGTTTCCCCTGCGCCCGCTCCATAACGTGCTTTGGAGTTTCCTTGATTTCCATTGGGTTGATGGATTCATCACCACCGATGAGAATTCGGTCTCCGTCTAGAGCGTTGTTGACTCCAAGGAACCCGCCCATTGGGTCGATGATAAATTGTTGGAAATCGGTGTATGCTCGTTCCATCTCTAGCAACACTTGTGAAGTCGAGAACGATTTTCCCGAACCTACCATGCCCGTCGTCAGCTGGTTGTAGCCGTTTGATCGGGCAAATATGTCGAGGAAAACAGGAGTCATCGAGTTCTCATTGATCCCGAAGAGAACACCACTAGACTCCATGAACGTATCCTCCATGAACGGGAAGGTTCGAGCGACCGCGCTAGAGAGCATGAGCTGTTTGAAGCCATCATTCTCGTTGGCGAGCGCATTTACACCGGCGGGGCTATTCGAAATGAGGGCCTTCTGCTGTTGGTACCGACACTCGTTGAGCCCGAGTCGTGCTTCGCGTTCGAGTTTGTTTTTCAATTCGTCGGTGTGGCGTTCTAACTGATCGCCGTCTTGGGCTCGCAGAGTGATATAGAAAGAGACATCGAATAGTTTCTCCCCCTGCGTAATATGCTGTTTCATGGCCGATAGAGTTTGCTCTGTATTGGCCATCGACTCTTTGTTCGACGTGAATCGGGCGAACTCTCCGTCCCGTTTGTCGTTGAGCTTGCTAGCTAAGCTTTCGAGTTTGTCTACTGCTTCTTGGTCGTCATATGGCTCTAGATGTAGTGTGAAGTCGAAATCGAGGTTCGCACTTTTGATTATCTTGGCGAAAATGTCTTGTTTCAGTCTTGGTGGCCAGTCGTCGACAACGAACGATCTGAAGTGTGTACCATCGGAGACGATCTTATCTCTGTAGATGTGGGTTTCTTCTGGGACGAAGAACGTCGCATCGCTAGATAAATAAACGTCTTCGCCATCGCTTGCGTTCTCTATTTCTTCCTGCAATTCTTCAGTTGCTTCTCCATTCGATTCAGATTCCGATTTTCCACCGAGGATGGGGATCTTATCTAGTATGCTCATAGTTATTGGGCCTCCGCTTCTGATAGCGTTTCATCAGTGACAGTGACTGGTTGGGACCGCTCCCAACCATCAATCTGCTCTCCGTTGTTATCTTTGGCAAAGAAGTTTCGTGTGATACGAGCCAGTTCTTCGCCATTGATCTCAGATGCTGAACATTGCTTAATTTGGGAGATGTTACTCCTGACGGCTTTTCGTCTGTTCGTAGCTATGTCCGTTAAGTTCTCATCTTTTGTTTTCCCTTCCTCTGAATCACCGAATTTATTCGAGAGGAAGTTGCCGATTGCTGAATCTGGAGCTATGAAATCAAGGTTGAATGGGCCACCTTCGTCGATGCTTTGATCCGAGGGCTCTACTCTGATGACGATATAGAATTGCCTGTTGTTCATTCCCAAGCCCCGTATTCGCTGGTTGACGAACTGTTTCTTGGACTGAATCACACGTCTGAGGATGGGCTTTTGATTTACATCTTCATCTTGGAGCCGTTCAGTGTATCTCTGGACTTCTGAATCGATTGCGAATTGGTTAGAAGTACATTTAATCCCGATATTGAAATCCGTCGTTCGGGCGAAATTCTGGAAGCTCTGAGTAGCTTTGGCTTTGACGTTTTCGTTGATCAGGTTTCTTTCCATACCGACTACCCGAACGGCGCTGATGAATTCACCAGTAGTGAGTTTGATGACTCCATTGTATGTGTCTATCTCCTCGATTCGTGAGAAGCTTTGCGAGGATTCATCGACAGACACTACATCTTCAGGATCTGTTTCGGTGATATCGCGGCCTCCTGTATTGTCTGTGTCTACTGTAACATCGGTGTCTATACTTTCTGGTGAAATTTGATCTTTTAAGACCACGTTACTCGACTGTTTGTAGTTGGCGTACGATTTGATCCAGTAGGCCACCGACTCTTCGGTGGGGATCAGGGAAAATAGAACATAATTGATAGCAAAGACTACCCCGGCCGAACCCGCGAATTGCGTTAGCGAAAAGAGCCCGGTCATATACACCGTAGTCATGAGGCCGATTGGTGTCAATATGAGTAAGATGATGTCGAGGGTATCTCTACCCTTGATTAGTTGCGTTGCCGCTTCGACGCCCTGTGGTACTCTATGGGCGGGTGTACCTTGCGCCATTATCCATTAGTTTCACACGATGTCTATGAATGTTTGGGTTGATAAATAACTTCCAAATCGATCTACGAAACAGATCACCCCAAATTGGTTAGTAAACCAGCTTGCGTTCCCAGATTCGAAATGAGAATCGTAACGTTGCTACTCCTCTAAGTCGAGATCGCCGGCTACGTCCAGAATAGTATTTTTCACATTAGTTTTTGCAATCTCTTTGTACGTCTCTAGATTAGCATCTCCGTGCTTCACAACGTCTTGTTTAGTTTCTATGTCGACTCCATCAGTGGTTTCGTCTGCAATTTGGATTGCATTTTTCTCCACTGTAACGTCCTTGCGTATCTCGATATCCTCTGGTGAAAGGTCATCGTTATTATGGATAACATCAGCATTATCCATAGCTACGTTCTTGACCTCTTGGGGAGCACCGTCCACAGTGAAAGTCTGGTCCGTTTCTTGTAGTATTTTTTGCGTGAGCTCTTGCCCAGTCACAGTATTAGTTGTGATCTGATCGTAGTCTGGGTCTGGTTGGTTTGGCCTAGACCGCTCCTCAGTGGACCGCTCTGTGGTTTTGGTGGTCCTGTTCGTTTCTGGGTTGCCTGCATTACTAGAGGTTTCCGAGCTGACTGTCCGTTTCTTTGCAGTCGTGGCCACATCTTGAGAGATTGTTAAGATGTCTTCGACTTCTTCTGTTGTGTGCTGGTGGAAGAGGTTTTCTGGGAGATCAAGCTCGTGAGGTTCAACATCCCCACTCGTTAGAGCTGTCGAGTTCTGTTTGACGGTGGTTTCGACTGTGGCGGTTATTTCTTGTGGCACTGCAGAACCACCCATACCGCTAGCTATGCGTTGGGCCTCTTCTGTGATCGACTGGACTTCTCTCCCGCTCGGTGTTTCGCCAGGACGTTCAACCCCTTGTCGTGTCCGTGCTTCTTGGCTAGTGATAGTTTGATTGTCGTTCCAGCCACCACTGTCAACCACCACTTCCCAATTACTTTCTCGGCCCACAGATCCAGATACCACATCTGGGTTCAGTTGTGTGGGCTGTCCAGATTGACCTTCGGCCAATAATCCAGCGGCTTCTTCCTGAGTTACGCTCGAAGTTGTCACTCGGACATTCCCCGGTTGGTCGAATTGCGGGATAGACGACGAGAGTTCTGTACGCCCAGCATCTTTCGCTGTGAGACTTTCTTCAACCTCTTCGTAGGTCATCCTCCCGACACCCGGAACACTGACGTTCGGGAGCTCTCCCTCAGATTCGAATGTGTAACCCCATGAGAATTCTTCGGGCGTTCTAACACCCCGATCTTCGTCCATTCTTGTTACGTCTTCTTTTGGGGCTCTTATTTCATCGTCTCCTCTGGCTGCTGAGAATTTGGAGTTTTCAATGCGGTCAGGGGCTTGGCGTTCTGACTGTTCCGTTACTTCGGGCGAGGGTTCAGTTACGGTTTCAGACCGGTTGACGAAACTGCGAGAAACGCCCTGTCTCCGAGGCACTCGCACAGTTTGTTCTCCTGTCTCTGCGTGATCGGCCACAGTTTGCGCACCGCGTGTCTCGGACAATTCTGCATATTCGCCATCGCTTCTTGAACTGGAATCCTTTGAATCTCGACGGCGCTGATCTGCGTGCGTTTGTGTTATTGTCCCACCTACTTGCCTTTCTGTCGCGCTTTTCCAGTCTCTGATACTGGCTGATGAAGAACCTCCAGCCACAGTTTTTTCTAAGCTGGCAGCGGTTTCCCCATTGGCTTGAATCGCCTCTCCAACCCCGACAGATCCTTTAACAATCCTTTCAGCTTGATCCCCGTTTGCAACCACCCGCAGGGAACCCCCACCTATCGGATCTTCTTTGATTTGCTCTGCATCGACACCCTCTTGTGAAGCTATGCGTCCAAGATAGTGTTCATGGCCCTCTTCTGCTTCAAATACGAAGTTTCCATCACTGTCGACACTTGCAGACACTCCCGAACTTTTGTCTCCTTCATAATTAGTAGTAGCTCGGTAGCCTAGCTGTTTTGCTTTCTTCCCGCCTCTATTCACCTCGTCAGTGATAACCACTTCATCGCTATGCAACTCTCCTGAACCACCAGTGTCTGTAATACCCAGTTCGGCGTTGTCTTCCATCTCGCTGGCCAGTTCTTGATCTTTTCGCGTTGCCCGGGTAAGCGCCCCTCCCAATCTGGTCGACTTCCAACCTTCTTTTGGCTCTTTTCGTGCGCTTATGGCCTGCTCGTTTCTCATCTCTCGGCGTTTACTCTCGTCCATGAGGATGCTCGCCTCCCGGTCTGCTCTGAGACCTTCAGCTGAGCTAGAGGCAACTTCATCGTTGAAATTGCTTACCGCTTTTTGTGCATTTTCTGGAGTCATTTTTAGAGCCCCATCTTCCATCTTCGATTCTTGCCACACTTCTTCCCCAACGACATCTCTCAATTCGTCTTCGCTCAAATCAGCTTCCTCACCGACGACCATCCCGATTGTCCCGTCATCGTAGGTCTCGACTTCGCCCAACTCTTTGAGCATATCCTCTTCTTCTTCTGCAGTTTCCATCGCTCTTGCAAACTGACCCATTTCCTCTGATGCTTCCCCACCATGTTCTGAGTCTGCAATGAACACTTCTTCGGCGTCGTGGTTCACACCATCTTCTTCAACCATTCCGGCCATTGGGTCTGCAGCGTTGGCGTTTCTTGCATCTTCAGTTTTGAGTTGGTTGAATGCGTCACTCTCGGTGGGGTCGTATTTCCGGTCGTAGTTTTGCCCGTATAGCAATCCTGTGTTGCCAATAGATGCTCTTTCTTCGTTGCGGAGGTTATCGCTGAACTCCTCGAAGGCATCTGCTTGGACCTCGTTGGCTGACTTGAATGGTGAATTCTGATCATCAAGGTGGTTTGCAAATTGATTCCTTTTTGCGTTCATGAATTCTTGCCTTTCTTCCCCTTCCAATCCTCGCATATCCGCTTGGTGTTGGGCAACCTCTTCTGCTGCTTCTCCCCCTGTAGTCACGCCGTCTTCGATGTCTTCGACCGTGCTGTCTCTATGTTGTTCGAATCGTTCATTGCCACCTTTTACGCTGGTCGACTCCCCTACACCTTCTTCTCCTACCACACTGTCGCTGTTTTCACCATCTTCAAATCCGGCTTCATTAGCCCACGTTTCTTCTCCCTCCTCTGGTTCCTCGTCGCGGTTTATACCAATCCCAAATCGGCCAGTATCCGGGCCTTCTTCCTCTTCCTCTTCGTCGGGAGCTGCCCCAAAGCCGTCTAATAATCCTCCTTCATTAGATTCGAAGTCCTCGCCATACCCTTCCTCTTCGTCGTCATATTCATCTTGATCTGGTCCTAAGAGACTACTACCACCTTCGCCACCAACCGCATCTCCTGCAGCCCCTGCAAGGGCACCTTTTGGGCCCCTGTGGGCTGCCCCCCTGAATGCGGAACTGAGACTTGCTGAAGTCATCCCCACAACACCTGCTGCTGCAGCTGCAGTGACTGCTGTTGTAGCCATCCCCACAGCCATTTGACCGGCTTTGAATTGTTTGAGTACAACCCAAGCTCCAATCATCATTGAGCCGACTGCGAACAGCGGGTAGAATAATATCCCGAATACAGCACCAGCGATCTCACTGGCACTACCACTGGCATCGAAGTCTCCTGCAAGCATGAATGCAGCACTAATTTTGAAAACAACTGCAAACATGATTGGAGAGTACATTGCCGGGATGAAGAACCCTGTTAGCTTTTTTGTGGGGCCATCTAGCTTGTTGAATATCTCTCCTGCGCCAATTAAGAGGGCTAAGAATGGGAAGAGCCCATATCCAATCATGGCTATCATTTGCACAAAGAACATTATCAGCAAAAACGTGAGCATAATGATGATCAAGACGCCAATGAAGACGGCAATAAACACCCAGAATCCAGATAGAGCAATTGTTGTTCCGCCTACGTTCGCTGAAACCCCACTGGCGGCTGAAAGACCAGCTGCTGAACCGCCGAAGGCTGTAGCCTGACCAAATCCAAATGCACCGATTGCACCCCCGAGGAACGTTTCGATTATATTCCCTGCCGAGTTACCGCCACCAACAGGAGCAACTAGAATGCCCTGCGTTATGCCGTAAACGGCAGCCCAACCAAGCCCGAGGATCTCTTCATTTGCGACAATAAAGATGAATGTGAGGACCACATTCCAGATAGATTCTGCCATGTTGTCTATATCGATCCGGCCAATCCCAAGACCGATCATAAACAGGATTAAGAATCCACCAAATATGGTCAGCGATATCTCTGTAAAAGTTTCATTCAAGCAATACATAACTTCCCACATCCCACCATAATTACCAGGGTTTGCCCCACTACTTGCACTACAACCCCAGGTGTAACCTTCTAAACCACCTGTATGATCCCCGTGGATATTCGCACCATCAATAAATCGGGCGGCTGTGTAGGGTTGTGGTGGTAGTATCACCCACGCAAAAAGTTGTTCGAATATTCCACCGAACCAGTCTCCTATATTCACTACGAATTCTTCGGCAGATGACCGTATTGATCTGGCAAGCCCCTCTGTAAACCCGTCTCCGATGTTGCTTAGAAACCCACCTTCATCTTCACCGTTTTCTTGTGCTATCGCTTTTCCAGCTAATAAAATACTAAATACAGTTGTCGTTATTGCGACTCTAGCTCTACGAGCAACTTTACTCATTAGTCTCGTTGTGATGTTCCTTTCAAAAATAGCTATTGGTGTGTAGTACCTTCTATTGTAGTTGCATCTCAACTGTGGGTGTGATTGGCCCCGCATTTACGATGGCGAGGACGCCACGTACAACCTTTTGCAACATCGAGACCCCACTGAGATAGTATGAAGACTGTCCTACTGTAACAACGGACTCACCGCAAATCAGGGTACTAGTTTGTATATGGTATCCACTCGTCGGTTATTGCCTTTGTACATAATGCTAGTAGGATAACAGCTGGGAGGACGTACCATAAGAACCGTCTAATAATCGCAGTCATGATCGTTAAAGACGATTCTTCCAGATCCACTTGTTCGGTTGAGATGCTTGCTTTCCCAGTGGTGCCTAATAGGATACTACTCTGCTCTGTAGTTCCATCTGCTAATGCACGCTCATCTGTTGTTACTTTCCCGCGAATATTTGTTGGTGGTGTGGGGTCTATTACAGTGGTCGCAGTACCGTCAGAAGTTGTTTCAATCTTTTGTGGGACCCCGGACACTCGCAGGTCTACATACGATTCTTCATAATTTGATGTGCTTATACGAGATCCAGACTCGTCTGTGGTTATGATTGTCAATTCTATTTCGCCGTCTGAAGTCGAACGTTCCCTAATTGTCGTGTCGACAACTTTGATGTCTTTATCGGTGAATTCGGCTGCTTGCGTATTTATCTCGACCGGCGTATTCGGGACTAATGGTTCAGCAGTTATAGCCTCTTCATCGAACGTTTGGACATTGTATTTTCCGAACAGGCTCATCTGTTCTATACTCGTGACTGTAGGCGATCTGATTGGTAGTGAGACACTGCTTGGATCAGAGTACGTCCCTTGCGATCCCGAAACACTGGTTACATCTACACTATCTTGGTGGGGGCCTCTTTTGATTGTGTCTGTGCCCGTTGGCGTTGAATAGTGTCTGACAGGTAAGATCTCTTCTGCAGAGAATGTCCCCCGATATCTCTGTTGTGAAACAGAAAAGAACGAGTTGGGGTGGTACACAGTTTCTGTGTTGAGACTCCTTCCACCCTCCCGTGGTCCTTGAGGGGATATCCCAGAGATCGGCTGTGTATTTTTGACTTCCATTTGGAAGTAGAGCTGGTTGTTTGGGGAGTTTTCTACTGCGTCGTATTCGATGTTTACAGTAGGGTCGTAAATCTTCCGAGTCACACTATCAGTGGTGGTTGTTTCATAATCGGTGTATGACACCGAATCCCGCTCCCACGGGCCGTAATCATACCCTATCGTTTCACCTTCTTCATTAGTTTCCTCTGAAGCTGTACGCGAAAACTCTTCTTTCTGCTCTGTTGCAGCCACAGTATATTCTACCTTGAACGTTATATCCGATCCCGGTGGGGCATCTTCACTTATTTCAACATCTTTGCTTAGAACACCGTCGCTAAATGCGTCTTCGACTCTTCTTGTTTCTGATGGAGTTTCGATGACGAGCGTTTCGGTAATTGTCTGGTCGCTAATCGAATACTCTGTTTTGCTTGTTAAGGGGTCATCGTCGCCATATGTGTCGTCTCGGGGCTCTATGTCTGGGTCTGTTGTTGCAACGGTGATCGCCGGATTGCGATTGATGTAATGTCGTTTATTGCTGTCACTGAATACATTTGACCCACCATTGGGTTCAATATATACCGTGTGTGGGTCGACGGTCATTATCTCAGTACCAACATCTTCAATTACGGGGGTGTCGTCGGTAAGTTGTGTTGTTGGGAGGTATGTTGCGATGTCACCCTCGATCTCTTTCTGTGAGAGTTCTTGATTCCATTCGCTAGTGTGGGGTTTGTTTTCGGTAGTGAATGCATCAACATCTCCAGATCGTGCCCCCAGAACAAACTGCGATCCTGGAGTATTGCCTAGATTTTCTTCGATGGTCTGTCTGAGGACTTCATACTGTGTCGTGCCTTCATCGATTGTTGTGATCCCGTACCAGAGGTCGGTGTACTCCGCGCTACTGAGTCCTGAGTCTTCTATTCTTGGGGGGATGTCCCATGTGGTCTCTGAATCCGTCTCTTCGATTTCACACCCACCAGCATAATCAGGATCGACCCCAAGGTACCAATGCGGTGTTACTAGTGTGAAATCCCCGTTTTCTATATTTGGATTGGAAATTGCTACGACCCGCGTATCCCCCGGATCTAGTGTGATTTCTTCTGATGAGATTGGTTCGCCATCTAATTTACCTTGCACGGTGGCTGTCCCAGTTTGTGAACCTACATTTTTGATTGTGCCTTCTGCTGTATTCCTGTCAGTGACCACTTTTACCACTTTAAAATTGACTCCATTACTAGGTTCACATACCGACTCGTCTTCATTCCAAAAGAACCCGGCCACAGGTGTTGCAAATATTGATATAGCTAACAAACCGATAACCACTACTGTCAAAACACGTTGTGCTCTCGGTATTTTTTGATTAGACGGCATAGTTAGTCTTGGTTATCCCAAAAGTCAGTTATATTATCAGTTATATTTTGTGGGTCTATCTCTTTGTACTCTGCCTGCTGTTGACTAGTTAAGAAACTGTGTTCGGTGTTATCGTTGGTGTACCGGTTGTCCATGAGGAATCGCAGCCCTACATCGGTATCTGATCGGATGACCCTACCCAGAGCTTGTCGGGTTTTGAAGATCGCGGGGAGTCGGAATGAGTAGTCGAAGGCATTCCGCTTCCCGAATTCGAGAGTGAAAGAATTCCTGATTGCTTTCGCGTGGTATGTGGTTGGGTCTGCAATAGGGACGCCAACGACTATGACATTTAACAAGTCGTCTCCATCATAATCTACGCCTTCTGTGAGCGTGCCTCTCAACGAAGTGCATAAGACTGCTTTCTGTTCGCTTGTGAACTCCTGTTTCATCTGGGTCGTTTCGTCATTAGATGATGATTCATCGATGTAGACTGGGATCTCTGTGTTTTCATCTAAAAAGTTGCCAACCCACTTTGCTTCGCCGTATGATGGGGTACAAATCAGTGTATTGCCTCTGGTGGTTGTAACGACATCTTCAATAGCCTGTTTGTACTTTTTTCGGATTCTATTGTTATCCCCTGCATCCCCTCTATTATCATATGTGAACTTCTCTAATTTCACCGTGTATGACCCTCTGTTCTCCTCTGGGAACCCCAGCTCAAAGCTATCCGAATCTTGGTATCGGTCTAGAATGTTGAGGCCTATTATTTGTGAAGTGATATCCGTTGGAGATAGCGTGGCACTCATGATCAATCCTGCACCAAATTTATCGAATTTAGACGCTAAGTCATATGCTGGAATGCAGTTCTCCATTACGAGATCGACATCATATGAACCACTGGCGCTTCCAGTCGGGTCATAATTCCAGTCATATTTGTTTTGAGAGGTGGTGAGATCTATCTTGGTGAAATAATCAGTTTCGTCCGAGTAGAATTTCTTTGTTAGGAAACTGCCAATCGTTTCAATGGAATTCGCACCGCTCAACCCATCACTCACGTCTGTATTGTTTGTGAGGATGTTAATTGCGTTTTCAAATGCCATCGTCTTATATTTCGCTTGTTCGTAATCCCGATCATTGTAGGCCGCCTGTTGCATCCACATCATCAACTGCCCATTCCCGGTCGACTCAGGGTCGCGCAACGGGATTTCTTCATTGTGGGTTAACTCTGAATCCGAATCCGAATGCTGTCGGTTGCAGTATGTATCGGCTGTTATATCTACAAATTCGAGTAAATCTTTGAATAGCTCTTTATACAGCCCCATCTCTGAAAGTGAGGTGCCTGCTTGCCTGAGTTCTTTTTTGATTTCATCGGTCACTCTAGGCGTGAGGGTGCGCTTCTTATTTTCTAGTGTTTCGATGGCAGTGATCGCAGTTTCCAAATCGCCCCTACTCATAGACCTGCTTAGTTGGTCTCGTGCCCGCTCGATGAGCATATGGGCCTCGTCGACGATCAAGATCGTACTTTCATCTACAATCTGCTGTGTGGTTGCTTGGACAGTCATGGAGTCGACGGCGTGAGCATAGTTGCCGATGATGATCTCCGCTTCATCGATACCATCTTTCATGACCTCGTATGGGCAGGTACCAAGCTGAGCAGATTTATTCCGCAATGTGGCAGCGTCCATCATCCCACTGTACTTCATGGTTTGGGTGCCTTTTTCGTCGTCAATAATGGCTTGGGCATAGTATGGACAGACCATCGAATTATGTTGCCCAACGGGATGGGGGAGATACGGCGTGTCATCGATCTCGGTGTGCGTTGGGGTGCCTTTGGATTGGCGTATTGACCGTTGTTGTGACTGATCTTCGTCTGTGCTTTTACCCGATTCAATCACCTTATTAGCACCGTCAGAGAGGCTATTATCGTGGGCACTGAGTCTATCACTTGCGTCGTATGTGCTTTTCTTTAGCGTAGAGCATTCACCCGAGATGTCTCCTCCGTCAATAGCTCCGGAATCGACGTATGGGCACAAGTCTCGCTTCCCGACGATAGTTAGCGAGTCGATTGGTTTCTTCTTATCTGGGGCTTTCCGTCTGTGGCCATACTCATTTATTATACTTTCATTAATCTGCTTAATGTCATGCTCAAACGCTTTCTGCTGCTGTTTGACGCTCGTGATCACCAAAGCCCGTTTGAATTTAGTTTTCGGGTTCCTGATAGCCCCCATCGCCGCGTTGAGAGCGATCAGAGTCTTTCCAGTACCACACGGACCCTCCATCAAGTGGAATCCATCATTGTAGAAGGTCTGTAATGTATTCTCAATCCCATCCCATTGGTCCTCGTAAGGACTATCATACGGGAAGAAGGCCTCAACCACCTCTTCACATGGAAAACAATTTTCTGCTTCAGTAGAGCTAGTGCCGTCAGTTTCCGTCCCCGTCGACATTACACGCCGTTACTCGTCGTGGTTTAATCAATCTTCGCTTGACGTTGAGTTGTCTAATTGGAACTGGCTGAGGTTAGCTTCACCTGGTAGTGGTAGATCCGACTATTTTCTACAATCTTACCACGAACAGTGTTTCCCGTTGTGCCTGTGTAGCTCACCCCACCTTGCTGTCTGAGGTATTTTTCCCACAAATCTGCGTTTTGAGTTTCAACCTCGATTGGGACAGTGCTACTCGGACTCGCTGTTATTGTCCGTGTTTCGGGCGAGTACTCTCTTTCAATCAGCAGGATTCCGCTCGACACATCTCCTGAGAACATCGTATCGGCGGTGTAGTTTGTTGTGATAAGTGGGATAGTATTCAAATCTTGATTCACATAGCTATCTTCTGTTGGGATCTTCACAGCCGTTGTGCTGGTAATCTTGTCAATCCCGATCATCCCTGTATCGTAGACCACATTGAAGCGGTCAGACCGCATTACTATTGGGTCAGATTCGATTGTTGTTGTCCCAATTGTGATTTTAGTCGGCTCTTGGCGTAAGAGGGTGCTGTCATACGTGTTGATTCGTTGCGTTACTTGCGCTGTTGAATCGATTCCATACCCTTGGTTGGTTGTTATTGACTCTATTTTCTGATCTAGGAGTTGGGCCGTCTCAGTGTTCTGCTCAATTGTCTGTTGGGCTCGTGTGTCTGAGAGGAGCTGGTTTCCTGATGATGCTAAAAAGGTGACTGTAGAAAGGACAAGAATGAATAATAGTGCTTGGCTGATGGCTTCGGCTGAGGCTTTATTATTTGATGCGAACTGTCTAACAGCCGATTTGATTTTATTGAGCATCATGCTTTCGTCGATAGTCTGTATTTGTCAGTTGCACCGTTGTAGATTATCCATGTATCATCTACGGGTGCCGTTGTCGCTGATTCCGTTTGAATACTGTTTGGGAGCTGCTTCTCGACTCTAATAGAAGCCCCAGATGTAGATATTGCAGCGATCTTTGTTTCTGTTGGCGATGAAATTAGTTGGATTACGTACTGCTCATCTTCTAATCTCTGGGGGACCTCTATTTTATGTTTGATGGAGTCTACGGTGCTGTCACTTTGCTCCATCCTATTTTTGTGCGTATTGATAGACTGCATATCTGACGCTGCTGACTCCGCTATTGTATTCAACTTCGATTCGGTGACTGACTCGGACCTGTTGTCGACACTCGACGATAGTACTGCAGTTGTTCCTGTGAGTATTGAGAGAGCTAGCGCAAGCACTAGCGCATACTGTACGTTGATAGTGACTGCTCTATGTGAGGTCATGGATTTATCCCGTTGTTGGGCTCGGTCTCGTTGTTATTGTTCGGACGACTCTGCTGTTCTTAGTTTCTACTGTGAGTGTGTATTCGACCCTTGAGACTGCCGGTGAAGTACTGCTTGTTGAACGTGAGAAGCTGTCTGTTACTAAGAATGTATCGACTGGGCTACTCACATTCCCACTGATGGTTAGATCATTCACTTCGCCATAGCTGGTATTGTATATTTCAAACCCATTGACGGTCCCTGATCCAAGATCGAATGTATTTCTCCCGCTTGCATCAGTAGTAAATTCGTTTATGACAACGCCATTAGAGTCTTCCACATACACATCTACACCACTTTCTGTTGAGGTCCGGTTGTATAGATATACGGTGAGATCGTTTGGGGCTGTGGGCGTCTCGATAGCTACTCTCAGTCCTTCGGTGGGGTCGGTTGTTTGATTGAGATCGTCCTGGGAGAATGTTATCCCCCCAGTAATGTGGTTTGACGATTCATAGATTTGAGCACTACCACCCCCATACACACTCTCTGTTTTTTGGCCGCTGATAGCGTTTATTGAGTTGAGTTCGACTGCCGACCGGGTGTTCATCAACCCGTTGTTGATGTTTTGCTCAAGTTGTGCTGCCTTTGACTCTAGGTCAGATTCTGACCACCCATTCCGCGTCCCGATCACAAGGAGATGCCGTACCGATCTCTCAACGTCCGCTGATATTTTAACACTCTCTGGTGTTGTTGTGTCGAATGCTTCTGGTGTTGTCTCTCTAGCTGTGGATTCATCTAGGACAATGGTCCCACCTGCTACTATTGTGAGCGCAATTATGATCGCCATCCAAATTATCATCTGCCCCCGGGAGGTGGTGTCGGTGTTTAGAACCATATTATCATCCTCACTTCAACAGTGTTGTAGATGTCATCTGGACCAATATCGTCGAGATCGGATCTAGGTGGTATCACCCGCTGGGGGAAGCTGTCTGTATCCGTGAGTTCGTGTAGCTTCTTGTGCTTATTTGGAGCTGCCACCCCGTATGAATCCGTTTGGAACGTTTCTGGTGGCGCTCTCAATTCGTCGCTACCATGGAGGGTTATTGTGTTTGTAACTACGATAGATTGTTGGCTCGATGCTCCAGTGGTCAGATATGTAGTATGGGCTTCGTTTGAGTTGTCAAAGGCTTCTGTGCGTTCTGTCGTGCCTAACCCATTCTCGGCAGGGATCAATTGGACATTGACGCCGATTGCCCTTTCACCGTCAGAATGTCTGGCTCTCATTTCAACAATCCGGTTTGAAAGCGTTGAGTTGAGTTGTGAGAACCCAGTATAGAATCCTCCTCCCGTTTGATACCCGCTAGATTGCTGATTATACCTATCAATATCTTCATTCCAATTGAGGATGCTATATTTCAGCTCACCATCCGCTCTCGATTGGTCCAACACACTGTCTGCGTCAGTCTGTATGGATGCTTTGACTTTGCTGTCTTCGGGAGTCTCTAATTGTGGAGTTGGTTCTAAGACCTCTATGGATACGAACAAGACACCTGTTAGAAAGGCAATTGCGAATAGCGTCTCTAATAGATGTACCTGTGCTTTCGAGTTGGGGCCTATTTGTACCATAATGTCACCTGTATCTCAACCAGTTTTCCATCAACAACAGCCATTTTCGATATTGTCTCTGTGCCAATGTCTGGGGGAGTTGGGCCTATTGATCCTCTCCCGCCCGGAATAGATGATGGTGGTTTTCCTCGATCTGTAGGCGAGCCTTCTATGTTATCCGCATATTGGAGTGTGACATTCCCGTTGAGATCGTCGTCTGATCTGATGTATGACTCCATTGGGCTGCCACTCTCCAGTAGATCATTTATTTCTTGATTTGTAATTTCCCCCTGCGCGTTTGTGAGTGCGGATTCTGAGATATATACTGCTGTTTGGTGAGTGTCGGTGGCGAGGTCGTTTGTGTAATACCCACCGAGAAAGACAGGCGAGGCTGGTACTGTGACTACAGTAGTGAGAAAAACAAAAAAGAGCAAGATGGAGATGCCGAAATCCAGCTGTGTTTGGCCTCGTGATTTCATTTTCATAGTGGTCTATTACAGCACCTCTTGGATGAACGGCGTGAGGTACCATACAACCATGGTGATGGTTGAGTAAGTGAGGCTGTATTTGATTCCTGGTTTGTATTGGCCAGTTCTGATGTAGCCGCTGATCATACCAGCTAGGATCGCTTGTATTAGGGCACCGTGGAAGGTGACGACATTAACGATACTTTCCGAAACGGGCCCCCCACTCCCAACTCCAATCGCTCCTAGACCTTGTGAGCCGCCTGTACTACCGAACTGGCTTGTCTGTGAGATGTCCCTTGCGTTATCAATTATAACGCCGTTCATTAGGACGAGAGCGATGATGAACACCCCAAATATCAGCGCAACAACCCCTACCTGCTTTTTTGTCCGCGATTTTCTGTCTTCGATTATATTGTGTTGAATCTCAGCGAGATTGGATGCTGTATTCAAGACTTCCGTTATACTGTCGGACACATCTTGAGCAGATTTGATTATCCGGAAGATCCGCGCTAACCTCGGGATTCGGTACTTATTGTTAGTCTCGATTATCGTTTTCCCTAGCGGGATCTTCAACTGCTGCTTCTTGTACATCTCCTTGAACTCGTTCGCTAATTTCGTATCCCGATCTTGGGCTGTGATTAGGAGCGATTCTTGCAGGGTGATCCCCTTCTCGTTCGTGTTCGCTAGTTTGTTAAGGTCTTCAGTCAGACCGTCCGTGATTGTTCCTCTCTTATACAGGTCCACTTCGTAGAAGTATACGTACGGAACCATCGCAATCATCAATGGCGCGTAGAACCCGATAAAAGTGGCACTGAAGCCATTATTCTGCACATACCCGATTGAGAGTTCAATGTTGCCTGTTGCGAAGGCGAGAATCAAGAATAGAATTGCAGTTGGTACTGTGATAATGAAGGTGTACTCTGGGCGTCTCCTGACGTAAATAAATGGATCTCGGAGGAACTCAAAGATCCGGGTTCGGATTTCGTTTGCATATATCTGGTCAAAGAGCCTGCTTTCCCCTTGGTACTTCTTTGCGATACCTGCTGAGAGGATATTCCCGGCTTCGTCGTCGATAAATTCAAATCTATCTTCCTCATCTTGCTCCAATTTACCACTGCCATAGTCGTTCTGAAAGATCGAGGTGATTACTAAGAGGCCACCAAGCTGGATAATTGAAACACCAAAGTATGCAACGAACATCAAGTAGCTTGCGGGGACTAGCCCCATCGATCCGGCGAATGCAAATACGATCAACCCAATAACTGGGAGAAGGCTTGCGGTCATGTAGCCTTCATTGAAGAGTTCTAGATTATCCAGCTCTTGCTGTTGGCTTCGCTCGACATTGCTCATTGCGATGTCTAACTGAGTCTCTAGGAACGACTCCATATCTCCTCCACTGGAGACTGTTGATAGCATATCGTTGAGAAATGTTGAGAGATCATTGCTGGGAGTGATTTCAGCCACATCGCTTATCGCGGTGTGATAGTCATCGTTGAATGTGTCTATCCGGTGGACCACACGCTGAAATTCAACCGACACTTCGGAATAGATACTTTCTGAAGTGGCTAACTCCCGCATGATATTCACCCGCGACATATTACTGGTGGATAGACAATACATAAATGCGATAGCGTCTGGAAGCAGCACATCAATCTCCTTTTGCCGATCCTCGATTTTGCTTTCTGGAGATTTGACTGCTGCATAGATCATCACTCCAACCATACTCACCATCGTTAGACCAGTTATTGCAAGCCAAGATACGATCACAGAAGCTATTCTACCGATATTGGCGGTAATAAATGAGAGGTAATATGCAGCCCCGGTGGTCGGTGGGAATGATGGGACTAACAGATTCTTATATGCACCAAAGAAGAACACGGTGAATAGTGTACCAATAATAAACCCACTCATGACACCCAACCCAAGATACGCAGACAGATACACTTCTACAGGTTCGGATCTGCCAGATTTTTCTAATTTCTGCGAGAGTTTTGAGGTAAATTGGGTGCGCTTCGAAAATATGCGTTCATACAGGGGATAGAATAGCGTGGCTATCCGGTTGTATATTTTATCTGTTCTGTTGTTTACCTCCCGCTGCTTGTGTAATGTTGCCTCTAGCTCATCTTCGATATTATCATGTGGGGGTTGTGTACTCATAGGGAAGGTCCTCCTGACAGCTGCATCTTAAAGCTCTCTTGGCCCATCTCGATTCTCTTGGTTGGTGTCGAGGTCTCCTGCTGCTTTCCCGTCCAATTCTTTTATATCACCAACATTCGCATCTTCGGGGTTCATCGTTGTTGAGATGTTTTCATAGAGGTCGCTATTCTCTTCGAGGATGTTTCTTGCACGCGATTTCATTTTGCTACTAGATGCTGGCCGTGGCACACCCTCTTCTAGTCGGTCTTCAACATCGATATCGATGTTTTTGATGTCTTGGAATGATTTCGTGGTTTCCGACAGGGACCCCTTCGCTATTTTCGAGAGCACATTCTCTTTTGAGTACATATACCCCTGAATGGTTGCTGCCACATCTCTATATTTCTTGATGTCATTCTCAATCAGATAGGCCAACACAACCTTCCTCCGGGCTATTTCGCGCTGTAGCTCATCGTGAGACCACCCATTTTCATTCCTAATGTCGTCCATCAATGGGGAATTAGACTGGATATTCTCTTTTGAAAGGTCTCCGGTGAATGTGTCGGTACCTTGGTTCCAGGCGAATGGGTTACTGGTTGAGAACTCTTCGTAGTCAGAGAGATATTCTTCGAGTTCTACAACACTTTTACACCGTCTGACTTTCTGTCCGTCGACGGCGAGGCTGGCCTGTGTAATAATCAGGTCGAGGCCAGCAAATGATGTGTCGTCTACGTTGATCGGGTCCGTAGTGAGCCTCACTCTCACTTCTTTAGCGTTATTCCCGTGGAAGGTGCTATACGCGACGTGGCCTGTATTGAGATTCTGGAACAACGATCTTGCTTCTTCCCCTCTGACTTCTCCGTATATTACGTACTCTGGGCTCATCCGTAGCGAGTTCCAGAGCAGGTCAATTTCATCAATATCGTCCTCGGAATTGTCCGAGAAGGATTCTCGCGTGTTTAGCGGCACCCACATCTTTTGTGGGACTCGCAATTCTCGCGTATCCTCGATGCTGACGATCTTTTCTGTTGCCGGGATGAACAGAGAAATCGCATTTAGAGTTGTTGTTTTCCCACTTGATGTGCCTCCTGCAATAATAGCTGATTTTCCATTCTCTACAGCTAACCAGAGATAGACAATCTGTTCTATCGAATATGTCCCCCAGTTAATTAGGTCGACAGGTGTGAATGGGATATCGTTGAAGTCGCGGATGGTAAACGTTGATCCTTTCCCCGAAATCTCGTCGCCCAACATCAGGCTTGCTCTTGACCCATCCTCAAGTGTCGCGTCGACACTCGGTTGACGTTTGGAGATCCCCTTGTTGGCCTTCTGTGCGAGGGCTGTGACAAACTCATCAAGATCTTCTTTTCCAAATTTCACGTTGGTGATCATCTGTTCGTACTCGGAATGCTCAACAAAAACAGTCCCACCCCACCCCTCAATTGAGATATCTTCGACGTTGGGATCTTTCATAATCGCGTCAATCCGGTCATAACGGATGAAATCCCGAATCACATAATAGAGAATTTTCTCCACTTGGGTGCGGTCTAGTGTTTGTCTGATCGTTTTTCGACTGGTGAATGTATTTGTGCTTGATGTAGCATCCTCTTCTTGTGTCCGAGTATATATTATATCGATCAGCTTGTTAACAAGGCTTGGGAGTGTTGTGGCCGTGCTATCAGACTCATCAGAGGTAGTCTCAACATCTGTGATTCGTTCCTGATCGACTAAGTTGTAATTACGTAAGAGTTCTAGTGCCTTCTCCCTCAGCGTGATAACACGCTGTTCCCTGGTGGCTTTTGTTCTCACGTCAGAGTAGTCCAGTGAAGTCCTAATTTTGTCCTTGAGGAACGAAATCAACCCTTTCTCTTCTGGAGTGAGTTCCGGTTCGACCACATAATATTGACGTTCACTCTCTGATTTAGTCTTGAAAATAGTAATGAACGTGTATGGCTTCCGAACCCAGTACCTATCAATTTCAATCAGATTCCCCTTTTCGTTATTTGGGACAATTGATTCGAGGTCGCTATTTCTTACAATCGTGTCCCGCCCATCATCCCGAGTGAAGAAATCAGCTACGTTGAGATCGTCCGGCGTTTGTAGCCTTCCACGGGGTGTTCCACCTTCAATAACCCCATCACTATCCGCATCAGGATCATTAACTCCAGACATTGGATATACACACTTTAGCAAGGACTAAATACTCTTTGAAAGTCCAGTAGATTGCTATGTGTTTCTACTGCCGGCTGTCTCGGTTTCCACATAGTGCTTTGATGAAAGCAAAAAAGGTATGTCTATCTACTATTTATGTTATTTTGATGTCCCAAGATAGTGATAAAGATGTGGTTTCAATTGGCATGAAAAATCTGGATGTGTTATTAGATACTGACGGTATTCCTGTTGGGACTGTCGGGACTCTCGTGTCAAATCCGCAATCGAGTGGTTATCGGCTGCTACTGAATATGCTCATGGATCAACCAGAAGAGGCGGCGATACTGAGTAATAATCGGGATTCGGAAGATATTCTCGGGGATATTGGTACAAAATTCCAAGGCGATACGACACCGGCAGTATCCCAGATACATGGTAATGACATAGATGAGGTTATTGATGAGATCATGCAGCTCGAATATGAGGATCTATCGGTGATCATTATCGATTCGATTGAGGGAGTCAGTGGAATCAATGATAGCCAAAAAATATCATCGCTACGTAGGCTGGCTAGCGAGGCAGAGTTTACTGTATTGATGCACTACATCGAACAGCCGAAAGATAACATATTCCCATTCGATTTGTCTGAAGTGATTTACACATCCGATTTCGTTTTTGCATTGATGAAAAAACGGCTTGAACAATCTATCCGGCAACAATTCGTATTCCACCGACTCCCAGCTGGGTGCGGGGTTGATACCAATCAAATTGACATCCCACTTGTAGAAGTAGAATTTATATCTCGGAGTCTTGCAGTTGATAGTGGGGAGAGAATATGAGAGAAGACGACCCATTATCGGACATCCCAGATGGTGCATTTGACAGACAAATAACTAACTATTATGATCTATTGGCTGTCGATAGGCGCTCTGTCCAAAATGAGATACAGCGTGCTTATCGAGATCTGATACAGGAGTACCACCCAGACTTATGTGATTCTCCACATTCAGAAGAGATCACATATGCGCTCAATCAGGCAAAGGAGGTCCTTTTAGATCAAAACGGGCGTGTGAGGTACAACGATATTGGGCACGACGCATATTATACTGAATCGCTCACAACAACCAATATAGTAGAAAAAGAAGACACTCACAAAGATTACGACACTTCGTTATTCGACCTCATCAAACTAGCAAAGCTAAACGATTATACGAAGGAGCCATGGTACAAGACACTGATCAAGTCGACAGGGTTCAAGATCGTGACGGCGGTGTTCCTATTCCTGAGTAGTGTGTTCTTGGTCTTCTTATTCATTTGATGTCGGTGAGTGTACGACGGATATCTATCCCGGTTAGAACTGTTTTATCCCTTCGTAACCCTCTGCTTTCTTGATATTCCGAGATGAGTAATTGAAGTAGATTTGAGTGTCGCAGTGTGGGCATCTATGAGGCGTACAGATTTGGTTGTATGACCGGGCTAACTTTTTCGTGATCGCTTTAGCGAATTTATGATTGGTTGATTCCGACCGAGACACACTACGCAGAATGTACTGCATATCTAAATCCGAATCTAGGCGGACAATGTGGTTTTCGTGTTTATCAAGCTCGTACTTGCAATCTGGGCAATACACACTTGGCTTGTCTGCTGGACCGTGTAGCTGATCTTCTGGATCAATGTACGTGTAGTGTGTATGGTAGATGTTGATGTGGTGCTTCTGTGGACACATCACATCCGAGATTTCGATCCACCTATCGTCGACCAACTGCTTTTTTCCAACCTTCTTGTCTGGTTTTTGAGTTCCAATCAGCCCACGGATAGAATTTCGATCTTGATATGCCTCAACATAGTAGATGGTCTTTGACTCACCGATAGATACAGAGGTATCTTCATCACAAATGGGACACCCAACGGTGTATGACGACTGCATGGAAGTTGATTCAGCAGTTGTTATAATTAATTTGTCGGAGAATGTCGGCCTATATTGATTCCTATCGCTGGATGGGGTGTTCAGAGCAAAACAAGGGCTTCTTTCTGTGAGAGGATATCCCGATAGGTTGTGAACACCATTGCGTATTTATCCACCTAGGCGATAGCCTTAGTTGTAAAGAGAAGATTCGGTTGAAACCAACACCGAGACTAGCTAAAGTCGGTTAAACCCACAACACTACTATGGAATACTGTACTGACGGTCTGCGATGTAAGGAAGTTCGAATCGAAGATGGAGAGATTAGCCTTGAGACTGGTCGAGGGTTTGTTACTGTCGGTGACCTGAATACACTACTATCCCTCCCACCCTACCACGGGGGCGAATACGAGACGGAGAATGGCTTGCTAATCGATGTCGAGCAGATGATCGGTCAAATGGTTATCCCACCAAAACCAGCACGGACTATCAAACACGCAACCCCCAACCCTCCAGAAGGTGAAGAACTCTCTGAGAGAATGGTTGCATTCAATCGAGAGCTGGTCTCACGGCTCGAAGCCGACATCAAACCGTAGTCGCAGAATTGCAGTGAGATCCAATTACGGGAGTTCTTAACTCCAGATTTGTGTGGTTCTTAGTTTTCTTATGAGATATAGGGCCATATCGCAGAGTGCAAAGTGTTTATGTAAACTTAGAGTTTACATTCAGTTGTAGTAGTCCATATGAGTCAAGAAGGAACCCACGCAATTCAGGGAGTCGGTATCAGGAAAGAATCAGAGACGACTAACCAATTCAATCCCCGGCTGTTTCATCGGGGGATGGTTGGTCTCCAAGAGTTCGTTCTCGAACTGAACCAAAACGACCACACACGCAAAGAGCGTGTGTCGATGGATGGTTCTGATCCAGGGCATATGTACAACCGGGACGAGTCTATGATCGTTGCTGGTTCCCACACAAGCCTGTCGGCGGTTTTAGATGCCATCCCTCGGGGGTGGGATGTGACAGTCGTTGTGGATGCTAATGACAGCTACGACGGCTTCTATGCTGTTACTGGCGGCCTCCACTGTGGGGGAGGTGTTTCAATTTGGTTCTCAGTTATTATCCGCGAACACCGGATCGAGGAGCTCAATATCAACTTCACCGACCTCTCTGATGAAACAAGGGAGAATGAAATCGAGATGAACAAGCTAACACTCCCCCTTCCACCATCTAGGTGTGCTGAGCTGATCCGGTTGTTGTCGGATACGATCACAATAGGATACACAAATACAATCTCAACCGGAACTCGTGCGTTTGATTATTCGATGTGCTGCTCTCTCCCGAAAAACGACCGTGGGGGGCCCGGAAATGAATTATATACCATAACCCAATCGTACTGGTCGGACGTTAGAGGGACAACGAGACAAAACATATCTGACAAACTATCCGAGGCCCGTAACGACCTCTCCGAACGTGGGATAGATGTGCACGCTGATCCACTACCGTCGTTGTATACATCGCAAGAAGCTGCACTCACAGAGATCGATGCCGATAGCGACGAAGGCAGGTTTGTTCGCTTGGTTTAGCTGGTCTACTGGTCGATCAGGCCTATCTCTGAGAGCTCCCTTTCTAAAATCTGTAATGACTCCCTTCCAACGGCGAGATCTGTGACACCAGTCACGACAACTTTCCCCGATCCAAATACTAGGACAACTGTATCTGTCTTGCTGATCCGGTAGATGAGCCCCGGGAATTGTTCGGGTTCATATTCCGTTTGTTCTAGTCCTAATCCGATGGCAGCTGCGTTGAGGTTTATCGAAACATCGAGATCGCCATTGAGTACTATATTTTGGATCTGGATGTCGATATCGCTTGAAATCGGGACTCCAATTTCGCTCAGTTTGTCCTTCGCATTCAGGATGCTCTTTTGGGCATCTCCAATGTTCTGAGTTCCAGTACAAACGACAGCACCCGATCTAAACAGTAACACTGTCGACTTAGGCGATTGTTGGCGATATACTATTCCAGGGAAGTCAGAAGGGTTGTATTGAGCACCGGCGAGATCATCTGCCACCACGTCGAGATCTAACTCGACACCGACCTCGCTGTCTGCTACAACGTTGGCTACATCTAGAGTGGTTTCTTGAGCCGCTTGCTGCATATATCAATATATAATATGGTCGTGTTTAATTATTACCCCCTCTTCACATATCAGCGTTAAATTGTAGATGTAGAAGGGTCCAGACCTGCTTATCGTTGGGTAGGTGTGGTGTGTTATTTGCTCTCCCAGAAGTTAGATATTCTCTTGGGGAGGTGGTCCCTGCTCACCATATCAAATTCTTCTCTTTCTTGGTCTGAGAGGTATTCGCTTGCCCCATCCCAATCGGTAGAGCTGTACCGCTCATCCACTAATATTCTCACTCCAACTTCATCCATCCCACGTAGGACTCGACCGATAGCTTGTCTCGACTTCCTGATTGCGGGGATTTTGATAGCTGTGTTGAATCCATCATCGCTCTTTATCTGCTTGCTGTAAGCGTGTTTGATTGCGTCGACCCGGTCTGGGCGTGTGTCGATGAGTGGGATGCCAACCACCGCACAACAGTGTAATTTGTCGCCATTGTAGTCTACGCCCTCGGTGATTGTACCTCTAGTAGATGTGAAAATCACACCCTTTTCGTCTTCGTTGAAGAACTCAGACAGTGTTTCATTAGTCTCCTGATTGCTACTTGATTGATCTAGATAGCAGGCCTTCGGGGTCTTGTCTTGTGTGTAATTGAATGCCCACTTGGCCTCTGAATACTTGGGCATACACACCATGATATTGCCTTCTGAATTAGCAATATCGACAATTGTTTCTGCATACTTCTTGCGGATGTCGGTCATGTACTCAGGGTTCGCCGCCATCGATCCACGATTCCCGCTCGTGAATTTTGGAATGTCGACTATGATCGAGTCTCTGTTTTCCTCTGGGAATCTTAGTGGGAACTGATCGAAACTAGATGGCCGCGATTCTTTGTTGTCGGTCGTGGTTGAGTCTGTATCATCATCGTCGGTCTCGATGGGGACTGTGTTGACACCAACAGCCTCCTGGAAAGCCTCGGGTGGTGAAAGAGTCGCGCTCATAAGGAGCCCCGACCCCACGGAGGAGAACATCTGCTGAAGCTCGTTCGTTGGGATGCAGTTGAAGAGTTGGAATTTCGGAGTCCAACCTTCCACCCACTGCGGATACTCTGCTTTGGTGTTTTCCTTTAGGCTCTTTTCTAGGATGATCTCCCGGTGGTAGTTGATGGGATCTTTCGTAACCCAATTGTGGCAGAACATCCCTACTTCCTCTGGTTCTGGTTCTCTGGTGTGGATTCCCTCGTCGTCTAGTTGGCTGAATAATTCGTTGACAGCCTTCATCACCCACACTGCGTTTTTCATTCGGGCTTGCCCATTCTCGAACCGGGAAGTGACCTGTCTCAGTAGACGGTCTTCTGTGTTGGGGAACTCCGGGGATGAGAGTGCGTATTCTTCGTCTTCAACACTCCCCGTCTCGATAATATTTCTCCAAGACCGGTCTAATTTCTTGCTGAGGTAGTCTGCTGATAGTTCGGTGAGCTTCTGCTTAATGAAGTTGAACAGTTCAATCCCTTCGGTCAGATCCTGTTCTGTGAGTGTCTTATTGTCCGGGACAGCCTTAGCTTCTTTAATCGCTTCTTTGACTGTCTTTATTTCGCTTGGTTTGAGGCTGGGTGTCGGGGTTTGTGAGAAGTTCCCCTTGAAATATGCCTCTGTGTATTCAAGATCGGCAAGGGCCTTGTCAATCGTGTAAATGTCCAATGTCTCAGAAAGCATATCACGCACCTTGTCTTCGATTCTATGAGCCTCGTCGAGAATCGTGATCGTCTCTTCTGTTAAGAGGCCCATTTTATCGACTGTTAGGTGCCGTGTTCTCGGATCGAAGAAGTGCATATAATTTCCGAGGATGAAGTCTGCTTTCCCGCCGAAGTGTACCATCGTTTCGTGGGGGCAGATGCCCTCTGAGGCTGCTTTTTCGAATAGGATCTCCCTGTCGAACACATATTCCTCTGCATTCGTGAATGAGAATGCTGGATGTCCTTCCGCAAAGAACCCAACATAGAATGGGTCGAAGACACCTTGCAGATCCATCGGTAGTTGGTTTTTTCCCGTTTTCTGCAGTTCGTCTTGATCAACGATGTGTCGGGTGTGCGGGACTGCATCTGGGTATGGGGTTTCTACACCGTCGACTGTGAGATGTTCATAATCTGGGTCTGAATCCGCCTTTTCTTCCAGAATCTGTTTGATCGCTTTGGCTCTGAGTGGGTCGTATTTGTTCTTCTTCTTGCGTTGGATCTGATCTTTCGTTGCTGCACCCCAGTCAAAGTCGTATTTGGCTGATTCTGGAGGGTTCATATCCCGAGGCCAATCGAGTGGGATCTCACTTCCGAATCTCATTGCCTTCCGTGCCATCCGTCTTGTCTTTTCTACAGCTTGGTGGAATGATCCCGAATCGAATGGATGGATGTCCGTGAAGGCGTATGGGATCATGTCTGGTCTGCCCTTCATTACAACTGTTTTTGCGGGTGCCGTTCCCTTCGGTAGGGATCTGTTTACCCCGCGCATCTCAGTGATAAATTGTTTTAGCTGCTGTTTGTTCGGGGTGAGGACACACACCTCTTCATAATCGGGGTAGGCTCCGGAACGCATTGCATGGAGACCTGCTGTTACTCCAATCAGTGTTTTCCCCGTCCCACAGGGGCCTTCGAGAGAGTAGAACCCTTTCTCTTGGAGGGCGTCGAGGAAGTTGTTGATCCCGGTCTCCTGATCCGGGTAAACGGTACTGTATCGGAAATATTTCCCCCACGATTCGTCTATTTGGTTGAGTGCGATATTGGTTTTGTTGGCGTCTGTTGACATAGTACCGATTTCATCCTTAACCCCCAAAAAAATTCGTTTGGGGCTGTTGTGAGCGAGGTGGTGCAAAATTTGTTTGATGCTTGTTACGAGTCTCAGATCGGGTGGTGGAGTGTTAATCGAAGAGGCCGTACCCGATGGTTCGCATTTCTGCTAAGAACGATTCGTCATTGTAGAAGTCGGATCTGAGTGCAGCAAGGTACACATCAATCACTCTCACACTTTTGTCGAATTCTCGCTCAGCTAGGCTTTTGAGGTCGTTAAGCCGTTGCTTGTCTTCGGGCGTGACATAGATGTTGAGCGATTGTCGACCTTCGGTTGGGCTGTCGTATTTGAGTCGGGGTGGGATGTCGTTTTCGTCGACCGATCCCCGCCCATTAGTATCGCTCGTCGGGAGTGATTGTGTATTAGATGGTTGGTCAGTTGTTGCTGTCTGTTCGCTTGCCTGCTGGGTATCTACAGCTTGGCTAATATCTCCTTGAAGTTGTGCTGAACCCGCTTCAGGATCATCTTGAGACCCGTTTTCGGATTCGTCGTCTTCAGCTTCAAGTTCATCAATTCCGGCAAACGCAGAGTCCATACTATTGCCTTCTTCGCCACTCATGCTGGAACACCTCCGTGTTCTCGCAGCAGCCGTTCGGTGATATCTTGATCGCGCTGGATTTCTCCTTGCTTGATTATTTGGGCGAGTTCTTGGAAACACTCGATGGTCGGGCTTTCTGGAGCGACCTCGTGGATGGGTTGTGGATTGTCGAGTGCGGGCGCATCCTTTCGGATACCTGGCTTGGGGTATGACTGCAAGTTACCGTCGTCAATTGCCTTCCACACCTCCTGTGGGATTCGTGCAAAGTTAGGTAAGTACTGATGCATATATTCGCTCGTATTTCCTATCTGGCGCGTGTTGAGGTCCTCAAGGAGCTCTCTGTCTTTTGTCTGAATATCGATCCTGTTGTTGATTTTGTTTGGGACGATGGCTAGTAGGTTGATGCCTCCCGGGAGAACCTTATTGAGTTCGATGTAGATTCGCTGCATAGTGGCTTCAAGTCCATCTTTCCCTTCTTCGCCCGATGATAGCGGCATGATGAGGTGGTCCGAGGCCACAGCTGCGTTTCTCGTCATTACAGATCGGTTTGCTGGCGTGTCAAACAGAATGTAATCGTAAGCAGATCCGAGAAGTGGGTCAGTGACATATTTTTTCAGAACAGCATTGATATTGATCTCTCCACTGGCAGCTGCTTCGACTTGATCTGTTTTATCAGTAGATGGCATGAAGTCGAAATTGTACTTGGTTGGGTAGATGAGGTCTTGCAACCCGACATCGGGGTTGTCGTTAATTAGATCGGCTAACGTTTGGGCATTATTGAATTCTTCTTTAAAACCAAGGTGTTTGCTAAGGTGGCCATTATCGTCTACGTCGATCAATAGAACACGCGAATCTTTTCCAAGTTCATTTGCAGTGTTCTTGGCGGTAGTCGACTTTCCAAGTCCGCCCTTGAGAACGTTGATCATAACTGCTTTTGGGTCTGTTTCTGTCATAATATATCAAATCCTGTATCTCTCTTTATCTGCTGGTGGTGGTGATCTAACAAATATACTGGTACGCATTGTTGGATACATCACCACACCTATTCCTGGATTTGCAGATGTAATAAAACTTTGTCAGACACATATAATTAAACACTCAAATCAACGCATATGACCATTTGTATTTCTGTAGGAATTGGGTTATTGTTGTGTGTGTAAATTTGTAGATGTCCTTGTAGAAATAAATCCATACAGCTGTGTGTATTTACTTTAATATCTGTGTGAATATTGCTGTGAATATTTCCATTAAGATGGGTTAAAATTGAGTAGAGATCCTATAGCCAGCTTAGAATGGTTTTACTGATTCGTAGAGGTGATGTTTTCGGTGGTTTATGGATTTCTAAGATCGTGGTGTGCTAGTTCTAGTTAATGCTCTGAAAGAGAGATATTTGAACTGTAGGGCGTTATTGTATCATGCAAATTTTAAGTTCAATGCTCACATGATGTAGAACATGGCTGAAACAGGTACATCCCTCCGTGAAAAACTTGAGGACATCGGAGCGGCCCATGTGGCAGATCATCCTATGGAGTTTTTGAGTAGAATGGCAGCTGAACCAACCGGAGGGCTCCAAGAACGTTCTGGCGATGAGCCAGGTGTGTTAGTTGGGGGGGACTGGTCAAAAGAATTCGCCCAACTAGTCCAACACGTCGCAGATAATACTACAATACAGGTCGATTCAGAATATGAGCTTAGAAAGTATGCGGTTAAATCAGGAAAACCGATTTTAGCAGAGATCACGGATGCTGATTTCTATGATTCTATAGACACTACATCAGGCGTTATCCCACCGACAGTGGTGGCAGATCCGCGCGATTCGACGGGTTCGGCAAAAAGTGAGGATGTAATCCTCGATCAGCTTACTCAGAGAGCAAATGAAGAGTACGATGAAGATCCAGCAGATCTCTCACAACCAGAGGAACAGATTTCTTGGGGCACTCTTGACGAATACCATGACGCAGATACCAGCCGATCTTTTGATCTCTCTGACCAAATAAACACATCGCGTGTGTCGACTGGGGCCGACGTGTCTGCGCTAAAAGAGGATGTTCAAAACATCGATGACAAATTCGAAAATATAGAGGATGATATTGTAACTGAACAAGAAATGCGGAAACTCATTAATGAGGCTAGTAATTGGTCGTTCGATGAAAGCAAACAGTGTGAGCTTGCAGAAGAGTTGTGGAATATGTTGAATGTAGAATCGTATATTGATGCGGGAGGTGTGGATAATTTTGATAGCACAGTTGATAATGGGAATTTCAGAGATAATATTATGGCTGTTCAAGGAAATGCTGACGCAATTGCAGAGAGCGAATTATCCATGGGATTGATATTCTCGGCGGATCAAGTGTGATTCATGAGTTCAAACCAGTCAACAGACACTGAAGCGGTCAACGAGCTCTCATTGCCAACTCATTGGAAACAGTTGTTGCAAGGAAAACGCAGCCAGTCTAATGGTGAATTCCCACAGTTTTTTCGGTTTTTGATGTCAACCCCATCCACCGCTAAAGAAATCGCGTCTAGTGAAACAGCTATGCAAGGTGTGTTCAATTATGATCAGTAGAGAATCGTCTCTATGATTTCTTCGGGTCGAAATAAACTAGTGTAAAACCGAGGGTCTTCCCTGTAAATATGGGTTAGTCCGTGTTAATTGCCATTGTCTCCATTTATCATTCTAGTGCCCTTCTTTGAGACCCATTTATTGGTGCCGTCCCAAAGCGGTCTAGAGTTTAGCGTTGTAATGAGTCCCGTTCAATCGGTTATGATCTTAGAACTGCGTGCACCCAGTGCACGCTGATTTAATCTCGTGACAGATTTTGAATTAACTTGCGTTCTAACTCTACCGAGCAAACTCTAGAAGACTTTGCAACGCGATCAAAATACTGATCCCAGTCGCCGAAGGGGAAGAAAAGGTTTCCAACAATAGCGACAGGCCGAGTTTACCCAAAAAGACGAGCAGTACTACCGCGATGAGAGCCGATAGAATGTGTAGAACATTCAGTAGTGCAGAAGAAGTTGGTTGCGACCGTGTGAGATCGAGTAGTGATTTCATCTGGTAGATCCAGTCTAGGCAGAACAATTCTGGGAGAGGTTATAAACCCATAGTTCAGGGAGATGTGATGAGTGCAAGCCCGACCTGCAGTCGACCTACTCCACGGAGACCGTCGGTAGATCCACTAAATTGCCGCTGTTGACAGCAGAGCGCCGAAAACGTTATTCAGACCTGCAACATAGGATTACTTCAGAGCGAAATGAAAGAAGATCATATCCACATTCCACGGATAACCCCACCGACCATTCTGGTCGAGGATATTAATCACGAAGATCCTTTTGCCGTGTTTATTAGAAATCACATCTATGAGTACGCGAAGAGACTTCTCGAAAGTGATGAAGCAAAGAAATTCTACGGTCACGACCGCGATGGCGGTCTGGGGTGGTTTTCAGACATCAATAGAGGCCACTGTGAGGGGGTTGTTGTGTACATACTTGAGATAGTGGAACACAGCCAGTTTGACTCAAACAGAGTGAAGTCAAAAGGAAGAGTGAGAGAGGACGACAATAACCCAGTTCACTACTGGATACAATATGAAACAACCGATGGTGAGTACTATCATTTCGATGCGGAAGCGCCGTGGGGCGTCAAAGAATGGACTTCTTTACCATCTATTCGCCGGCAATTGCCGTTCGTAAAGATGCAAACTATCTCGAAAGACATCGACCCCCGAGACGATCCAAACAACACTGTTCGAGGATTCTACGGTATGAATCACGCACGTACACCAGAGCAATAGTTCGGTCCTCTTCTGTTAGGCTTACCAGTAGCTATATATTGATAGATAAATTCATTTTATTCATGGCTAATCCAACGCCCGGTTCTGGCGGAGTTCCATACACCCATCGAGAGATCTTCCTTGCAGCAAACTACTTTGTCGGCAAAGGACTGGACACGCACGCCGGTATCAACAACACGGAGCTTCAGAACAAAAGTACGTTCAAAGAGATCGTCAACGACTTTGACACTCTAGCGACCGTCCGATCAACCGAAAAGTTGTGGGACGAGTTAGTACTTTCAGAAGTCGTTAAGCAGATCGCCGAGAGCGAATTCACAGTGGAGTATGCTGCCAAACACGCCCCAGGGGTCGAAGAAAACACCTACCAAGATGTTCAAGATCTCATCGAATATTCTAATATTGCCTCGGCAGATCCTGAAACAATAGAGTGGTTGCTAAATATACACCTTACCCATCTCGCGATCTGGAACGATGTGAATCTGTATAACAAACTACTCAAACACAATAGACAGTGGATGGATTACTTCGTCAATCTAACCAGCTTTGGCAATCCAATAAATCGGCTGGATGGCGAGACCAGAATGCAGCTGGCACTCTATGCAGTGGGTGAGTACCAGCAAGATCCATACGCTGCCTTTAGCGACCAAGCAAAGATCAATAAGTTGCTCAAGCAGGGGAATAGCTTAAGCCACAATGTCCGGCGTGCATACAATATTCCAACAAATCATGACGGGTTCATTCGTGGCCGGAATAATAATGGAAATACTGGATACGATGTGGAACCTTTCTACACAGAACGGTGGAGGGATTCAGAATACACAAACTACCGGGCAGTCGGGTTGCTAGACCGATCTCTCGAAATTCGGAGGATTATCGCCCAAGGCCGACTAGGATTAAATGATCCAACTTTCAAATTCACAGACCTATTCGATGGGGTTGTGTTGGATAATTTCTGGGATTATGATTGGGACTACGAATTCATAAAGTATGCAAGAGCTGAAGAAAATAGGTCGAGAATAGGGAACTACAACCGAGATGCGATAGGCACGTCGAATGTTGATACATCTACAAATATCAAGCTGGCTGCGACAGCCCAATCAGAGGCCAGTGCAAGTGATAACGGAAACAACGATGCGGGCAGGTCTGAGGCAACAGCTAGACTCAAAACTCAACAATTTGACGTGTCAAACAAGAACTCCCTGACAGTAAACATCAATAGCTCAAACAGCCACACGCAACACAAGAGAAATACAACGAATTACTACTGGAGTAATCGTAACGCCTACGGAACGTTAGTCTCAGACTCCAAAAGTTCTGTGAGCATTAGTGTTGGAGGCGATACGACACAGTGGAGAGGTGGAGATACGCCAAACGACCTCGCATTCGACATTTCTAATAGCAATACAATAGACATAGATATTCGAGTGGACAGCGATTCAGATTACCGTATGCATAACAACTGGGAACTCGATACAGCTGCAAATGCGTCTGTGAATATTACGAGTATAGATATCGATTGAAATGAAGCCCATATTCATCTTTTTTACTCGGCTGGGCAAAATGCTTTTATTTGATGCCAGGCTATATGCCACTGAGTGATGAGATAAATGTTTGATTTAGGTGGGTTTAGCAGCCCTTTTAACGGAGATAAGGATTCGAAGAAGCTGTCCAACAGTGGTACTATTGAGTTCGTCTGTGAAGAACATCTTTACGGCGTCCTGCCAGAGCCGATCCCGGCAAACAAGGTCCTTCCTGAGTGGTATAAAGACCTAGAGGGGAAGATGGGCAAGGGACTAGGCAAGTCGACGGTCAAACGGTGTATGCCATTCTTGGACGCGATGACGGCCGGTTGGATACTCCCCCTCCCCGCTGACACAGAGGTCGATTACAATACCGCAAAAGGAGATGCAGAATTTTCGTGGAACTTCAATCGGACGACTGTTTCTTCTCATGCCCCAGCTCAGATTGGGGGGGACAATCATCCAATGGGGGGCAAAGGAGTGCTCAAGTTCCACAACTACTGGGCCATGAGGGTCCCCGAAGGGTATTCCGTGCTATTCACGCCCCCCATGAATCGGGTTCAACCGCAATTTCAAGTATTCTCTGGGATCGTCGACTGCGATAACTACTTCAACTACATCAATTTCCCATTCATCTGGACTGGTGGCGACTTCCACGGGGTCCTCGACAAAGGAACACCAGTCATCCAGGCGATCCCATTCAAACGGGATGCGATGCTTGGAGACGGGGAAGTTCGGGCGATGTCCGAAAGTGAACTGGAAGATAAAAACAAAACCCAGCGGATACTGAATAGTGACGAATCGAATTACCGGAACGAACGTTGGGAAGGTAAGAACGCGAGTCGAGTCGTCGACAGAGATTAGTACAAAATAGCCTTTTGATCAGTTTTAAGTCGATTGTGCCGGCCTTGAGAGGCTAGTAAGACCCGAATTACCCTCTATGGATTGGTTCCCAAATCTGTTCTCTGTATGTGTGCCGGTCAGACGCGAGCTGAACATAATGCCTCTCCTTGGCAAGATCTTCTTCTTCGGTTGATGGTCTACAGTTACTGCCATCTGTATGTTCTGTCCTCTTAATCGGGATGAGTTGGCTGATTGGAGTGCCCTTTTTTATTATCCCAGAATAGCCTAGATCGTGCCATTTTACGATAGAATTTATTCTCCCATCGAATTCGTCGGCATTCAGTACCCCTGCGGTAGATTCGAAAATCTCAGCCGGTCTATTTAACGGAGGCACTACAAGAAGGGACCAGCCTTCTTTCGCCACTGCTCTCCACGGCGTTGCTAATTTGATGAGAACAATATCTTCTGGGTATGTACTATTCATCAGATCGGTAGACTGGTTCGAAACCAACTCTAGGTCCATGTCCCAGTCAAAATTCATTTCGCCGTTTTGTATGTTCACTTCAATGTCGCCCGGCGTCTTTAGAATCCACCCCATCGAGAGCGATTCGAAAAAGGACATACACCTCCGCACACTCCCTATCTTCGATGTGTCGTAGGTCTCGTTTTCAGCAACCATAGGGGTATCTTTGTACCACTGTGGCAACTCATTATATGCGGGGGTTGGTTCTGGAACAACGCTATAATATTTTTCGTCGCATACAAATTCGATGGGTGGATCATCCGACTTGTCGATTTCTCCTGCGAACTTACTCAGTAAATTTTTCATATTCAGGTATTTTTGATTCGCTAATATTCATCTTCTGTACAGATCGTCTCTGTAAACAATCTTAGTCGTGCTACTGTTTAAAGTTTTCAGGTAGTAGAATACCTCGACCAAAGACGTTCTCGGCGGGTCTCGAAAGTGCTAATTCTGGTCGTACGAGAAGACACCGTTCATAGCAATTAGGCTTGAAGCGATGTCATCGGCGCAAGACTCGATCATCATACAATACTCAAAGAAGTAAGGCCGATCTGCTTCTGCCTCTAAGAGCTCGTGCCAGTGTGCGGGTAGTTTGAGTTCTTCAACCATATTAGAGCACCATCTGGTCAGATGCGAATACAGCTGCCATACCGATCTCGCTGGAAGCGAAACTTTCGGCGGCCGGTTCGTACCCCATCACGTTGTCTCGGAAGTATCCACCATCAACCACAGTGGAATCATCCGCTCGGAACATGAAGTCTTCAACGTTGACCAAATTCCACATCTCTTTGGCTTGCTCAACGTGTTTTGACTCGTCGTATTCATACGATGTTGCTTCTTCGACTAGTTTCGAGATCTCTTCGGAATCGGGAAGATCCGAAATTTGCTCTTCAGTGTTGTCGATCCTGTTCTCTATTTCCTTGAAGCGAGCCGTTGACGCGATTGAATTAACAACCCCCTCATTCGGATCTGCCCAGTGCATCGTCCCCATCCCCTTTGATCCAGAGAAGCTCACAATACCCAATGCAGGGCGTCCAACCATCTCGGAGAAATCCAATAGCTCCTGTTCGCTATTCACTTCTACGGGGACCTGGGTGGCAAGTTCGTTGATCAGCTTGGCAAAAATCATGCCATAACTGGGTGCCGTCCCAAAGCGGTCTAGAGTTTAGCGTTGTAATGAGTCCCGTTCAATCGGTTATGATCTTAGAACTGCGTGCACCCAGTGCACGGTGATTTAATCTCGTGAC
>Ga0136598_1000095_pt1 | contig 49966 bp, 52 predicted proteins | sample AntRauTorcE11899_FD_104790 | JGI IMG/M metagenome (GOLD analysis project Ga0136598, IMG submission 104790) | Saline lake microbial communities from Rauer Islands, Antarctica - Metagenome Torckler E11 #899 | ecosystem: Environmental > Aquatic > Non-marine Saline and Alkaline > Saline | place... | reverse complement strand
CTTCAATGAGGTTTACCATCTCCTTTACAATATCCACGTTCGATTGCTCAAGGAATCCCTGGCGCATCACGCCGAAACTTTCCATTCCGGGCGTTCCGTAAAAAGGCATCCCTGATGCTTCAGATTCTGAAAAGAGGTTGTCGCCCAACGCTTCAAGCCCGCCCGGATTTACAAACTTGGCGATTTCAATTTGCCCGAGGTCAATTGCTGAACCGTCGCCTGCCATCTGAGCGGTTACTACCCCTTCCTGGGAAATACTAACGCCCACGGCATCTTCCGGTATCTCAATTTGGTCGGCCAATGGCAGTCCGGAATTATTTACCAGCATACCTGTTGAATCGCGGCTGAAATTTCCATCGCGCGTATATCCGATAGACCCATTAGGCATTTCTACCTGGAAAAACCCGGATCCGCTGATTGCCAGATCAAGCGCGTTCCCGTTTCTGTGATGGAACCCTGTGAGAAATTTCGAATGGTTGCCACCGCTCGCGATCCGTGGCCTATCTGAAGAGACGGTGCATCGTTAGATACTCGGTTTGCTGCTGACCCGTGCTTGGATGACTCAACGTTTTCATAGAATAGATGCTGAAACGCCACGGTAGTCCGCTTGTAGCCTGTCGTACCTACGTTCGCGAGGTTGTTTGCGATGTTATCCACTGATTTTTGCTGGGCACTCATTCCAAGTGCGCCTGTTGTTAGTGCTCTGAACATACGTTTTTACCTGTTTTTAAAATTAAAATCGGCCTAGGCTGGAAGTCGCCTGGGCAAGGGTTTCATCGGTTGTTCTCATGGCCCGTTGCTGGGCTTCAAACATTTGCGAGTTTCGCATCATATCCACCATTTCCTGTAGCGGCTCAACATTTCCTTTTTCGTAAAATCCCTGCATTACATTGCTTCCACCCGACACATCAATCAATTCTGATGTGGGAGCTGAAAAATAGTTAGATCCTTTTCTTTCAAGGTTTGACGGATCATTCACACCCACGATGCGAAGCTGGTCGTACACTTCACCATTTAATCTGAGCGTGCCGTCTTTGCCAACGTCAAGATCTATGCCACTGCCGTTTCCGGTAGCTTGAAAATATTCCGGAATATGAATAGCCCCGGAGCTCCCCATCACATTTGCTCCTTTGCTATTAAGCAGGTAGCCATCTGAATCGAGATTAAACCGACCATCACGGGTCAGATATGATTCTCCATCCTCTTCAACCGCAAAGAAGCCTTCGCCGTCAATACCGAAGTCGAACGTATTGCCCGTGGGCTCTAACACGCCCTGGGATAGATCAATCTGTTGCATATCAACTGTTGTTTGTACTTCCCGGCCGTTAATTTGCTCTGTCATGAGCCTGTGAAACAGCTTGTTTCCTTTAAAGCCGGGTGTATTGATATTCGCAAGATTGTCTGCAGTAACATCCTGTGCTCTTGTGAGCATCTGTAATGCCTGCATCTGGGCCTGAAATCTGTCAATCATACCTTTAAAAATTCTGTTAATGCCGCGCTGTTCGCGACTTCTTCAATTATGCAGCCGTGCAACCGGCCGTCCCTGCTGATAGATCAAAATCTATGCCATCCATAATTCTCGAGTTTATAATGCCCTCGTATTCAACCTGCTTGCCGTTTAAGAATAGTCTTTCATTGCATCTGTAAGCGCATTTTGCATGTGCGAAATCGTCGAGTGTTTATATAAGTGGATAGTTAAAGCCCTCAGAACATGCTTTTCCGTCAAGCAGAAAGTTTTTCCATTTTCATTACCTCGGAACGCTGGATTCAACTACCGGCACGTCTGGAAATCTTTTCCTCATTATGGAGAATTTATCCCGTTGCTCCGCCTGCTGCTGCTACCCTGAGCCCCTGAGCATCACATATGAGATTGGTACTGTATTTGAATCTAAACAGACCACAGAAGAACAAGTATCAATTATGTCTGATAAGAATAGCGACCAGGAAAAAACGGAGGAACCCACGCAACGCAAGCTTGAGAAAGCTCGCGAGGAGGGAAATGTAAGTATCAGCAAAGAGGTCTCTTCCGTGATACTCATGATTGTATCTATCATGGTGTTCGTGGGATCAGGCGGTTTTATGTACGGAAAAGTAGAAGAGCTGTTTGAAACCTTCCTGATAAATTCCGGAATGGCACTCAACAATCAGGATCATGCCATAGTATATCTTGAGCAAGCGATGATTTTAGGCTTCGAGATGATGGCACCCGCTCTTATTGTTCTCATGCTGACTGCCGTTATAGTTAATGTGGCCCAAACGGGCGCTGCCTTCAGTACCAAAGCAATAGCCCCAAAAGGAAGTAAAATGAACCCCGTTAACGGGATCAAGAAAATTTTCTCTTCCCATGGCGCTGTTGAGCTCATTAAAGGGTTTCTGAAACTCCTCATTGTCAGTATCGTGGTGTACTATACTGTACGAAATGATATAGAGCATTTTCTCACCTTCATGCTCCTGCCGATGGAGGCCAGCATCAGCGAGTCGGGCGTGTATGTGCTAATGTTTGTAGGGCGGATTCTCGCCGCTCTCTTTATTCTGTCTGTTGCGGACGCGGTTTATCAACGATTTCAGCATCATAAAGATCTGCGCATGAGCAAGCAGGAAGTGAAAGACGAGTACAAGCAGAATGAAGGTGACCCTCATGTAAAAGCGCAGCGGAAGAAGATGGGAATGTCGTTCAGGCAGCGCAAGCGTCTCGACCACGCCGTCCTGAACTCTGATGTCGTCGTTACCAACCCGACTCACTACGCTATTGCCCTCAGATACGACCCCGACAATAACGATGCGCCCATCGTAATGGTAAAAGGCCAGCGGCTGAAAGCACTTCGAATAAAAGAGCTCGCAAAACATTATGGCATACCAATTGTGGAGAACAAACCTGTTGCACAGGCACTTTTTGCTACAGCCGAGGAAGATGAATACATCCCGGCTGACCTTTATAAAGCTGTAGCTGAAATTCTGGGCTACATCTATAAACTGAAGAATAAAACCAACATATAAGCTCCTATATGGCAGCACAAGGATTTAGTTTTGATCAATTAAAAGGCATGTTCTTTAAAACGGACGTGCTGATCTCATCCAGCGTGATTATTATTTTGATGATCATGATAGTGCCGTTTCCTGCGTCATTGATGGATTTTTTCCTGGCGCTGAACGTATCACTTTCACTTATTGTGGTGCTGGTCGCTTTTTACACGCTCAAGCCACTGCAGTTTGCTGTTTTTCCCGGGATGCTTCTGATCCTCACGCTATTCCGGCTCTCCCTAAACGTAGGAACAACACGGCTGATTCTCAGTGAGGGATACGCAGGGTCTATTATTGAGTCGTTTGGCGGTTTCATTGTGCAGGGTAATTTTGTGATCGGAATAATCATGTTCTCGGTTCTTGTGATTATAAACTTTGTGGTTATTACAAAAGGTGCCACGCGTATAGCCGAGGTAGCTGCCCGGTTTACCCTCGACGCTATGCCCGGTAAACAGATGTCGATTGATGCTGATCTCAGCTCCGGACTGATCAGCGACCAGGAAGCCAAGCAACGCCGGGAAGAGATATCCCGTGAAGCTGATTTTTACGGGGCGATGGACGGTGCCAGTAAGTTTGTACGAGGTGATGTTATTGCCGGACTGCTAATCACATTTATAAATATTATTGCCGGATTGATTATCGGAACCGTACAGCAGGGTATGTCGATCGGTGAAGCTGCTGAACTTTATATGCTGCTGACTATCGGGGATGGCCTTGTGTCTCAGATTCCCGCACTTCTGATTTCTACCGCAGCCGGTATTATTGTATCCCGGGCGGCGTCTGAAGGAAACCTCAGTGATGAAATTACAAGCCAACTTCTGGGCAATCCTAAAACAGTAATGATTGGGTCTGTGTTTGTATTTGCCATTGGCGCCCTTCCCGGCCTGCCGATAATTCCATTCTGGTCTATTGGCGGTTTATTCGCTTTCCTTGCATATAAAAAGCATAAAACGGAAACAATTGAACAGATTGAAAGCGACCAGGAAGAGAGTAAACAACTTGATAAAGGCGAAGAAGATAAAGTAGAGGACTACCTTCTCCTGGATACGCTGGAGCTGGAGATAGGCTACAGCCTCATTCCGATGGTCGAAAAAGAACAGGGCGGAGATCTCCTTGAACGGATGACATCGCTGCGCAAACAACTGGCCTCCGAGTTTGGAATTATTATCCCCTCTATCCGGATTCGCGATAATGTGCAGCTCGACGCCAACAACTATATAATCAAAATGCGCGGCATCGTTCAGGGGCAGGGCGAACTGCTTCCGGGATATCACCTCGCACTGTTGCCTGCCGACTTCAAACCGGATATTCAGGGGATTGAAACCAAGGACCCAACGTTTGGTATGGATGCTATCTGGATCAGCGGAAAAAATAAGTCGCAGGCGGAAAAATATGGCCTCTCAGTCATCGAAGCCGGCGCAGTTATTACCACTCACCTGATGGAAGTTCTGAAGAAAAATGCTCACAAACTTGTCGACCGTCAGATGGTTCAGCGTCTCATAGACAATATTAAAGAGCAGCATCCCGCGCTGATTGAAGAGCTCATTCCGGACGGACTTAAGATTGGCGAGATCCAGAAAGTGCTCAAGCGTCTGCTGCGTGAACGAATTCCGGTCAAAGATCTCGTAACCATTTTGGAGACACTGGCCGATCACTGCCAGAAAACCAACAATACCGATGTGCTGACCGAGTATTCAAGGGCTGCACTCGCCGAGACCATTACCCGGCAGTTTACGACAGAAGAGAATGAAGTCGTTGTTGTGATGGTCGACTCGAACCTGGAATCGCACCTCATTGGCCAGGCTCAGCAGGGCAGTTTAAACAGCAATACGCTGGGCCTCACACCCGACATGGTAGAGGTCTTGTATCAGAATTCGAGCAAGGTGTTCGACTCGATGATCCGCCAGGGATACGAACCCATTTTACTGACCTCACCCGTCCTCAGATTCACTCTTTTTGAGTTTTTGGCACCGATTTTGCCTGAGATTAATGTGTTGTCATACAACGACATAAGTTCGGATGTTCAGTTCAAGACATTTGACAGAATCCGGATACAACAAGGTGAACTTGAAGAACCCACTCCCGCATGATACTCAAGAAATTTTTAGGGAAAACAATTGAAGCTGCAAAAAAAAGTGCACAACAGATGTATGGGAATGATTTCGTGGTTTTAGACAGCAATGACACCGAAGGCAAGAGCCAGATAACGGTTGCGGTAGATAAGAATGATTCAGAATCTGAACAGGATAAAGATCAGCAGGGCAGCCGGAAAGACAGCGGTGTTCTGTTTGAACGGTCCAACAACACCCCCGACCAACACGATGAGCAGAAAAAGAATGTGAGCTCCAACCTGGAAAAACTCCGTATATATGCGGAAAATAATGAACCGTCAAACGGAAAAAATGTCCAGGATGACAGCCGGAATGAAACCGGTGAAAAAAATCCGTTTAAAAAAACTGCTTTTTCTCCAACCCGTAAAAACGGGGCTCCGGCTTCAAAAAATAAGTCCCTCTACAGCAGAGCAAGCGCCCGCCCGTCAGCTCCATCTCAGCCCCCGCAGCCGGCCGCAGATTCAACCGCTCCGCAGAAAGAACATACTACAGCTGATACCTCAGAATCAGCTCAAGAAACATCTCACCGGCCACGATCAGAGAAGCCCGATCTACTCTCCAGATTCGACAGCGCCGGACCAAGGATTAACCGGACCTCTAATGTCCCTACCTCTGCGCCACGACGCGAGGAAAGAGAAGTTACAGCACTCCACAAACGATTTGACAAACTGGAGGCTTTGCTGGACTCATCGCTTATAAGCTCAAACCTCGACTACGCCTCGCACCCCGCATTTCAACAGCTGGTGCAAACCGGCATCAGTACAAGTGTGGTAGCCGGTTGGTTTAGCTCTATTATCAAAGACGGAATTGATCCTTACGATCAAAACGATATGTTCATGTCAAAACTCTCGGGAATTGTGCGGGAAGCTATCAGATGTGAAACTGACAGAAAAATCCAGAAGTATCTGCTGTTTGCGGGGCCTGCAGGTGCAGGGAAAACGCAGCTGATCATGAAACTGACTCAGCACCCCGACTTCATGAAGAATAAGAACATTGCGGTGGTATCTCTTTTGCCCCAGTCTGCGGCAACGACCCCCTATTATACAATCCTGAGGCCGTTTTGTGAGGATCACAAGATACCTTTTTACGGCATTAAAACCGGAGTGGACGTCACTGAAATGCAGGAAGATTGGGACAGGTACGACCACGTACTTATAGACTCTCCTTCTATCAGTACACAGCAAGAAAACTCATTCCGGCAGTACTGGAAATTTCGACAGATCCTCGCCTCACTAAAACCGCTGGAGGTTCACTATGTAGTGAATGCCTCACTGAATAAATTTTATTTCAAAGAGTCATCTGCAATTAATCATCCGATGCAGCCAGACTATATTGCAATAACGCACCTTGATGAGGTAAGTCAGTGGGGACCGATCATTCCATTTATGAAAGAAATGGGGTGTCCTGCAAGATTTGTAAGCAATGGTGACATGCTTCCCGAAAGCCTCCACAAATTTGATCCGACATGGTTCGCGCAAAATGTGCTTAACAACTAAGAATCTATGAAGAATATATCTACATCGAATCAACCTTTTATAGTTTCAGTGGTCAGCGGTAAAGGTGGCGTTGGCAAAACGATGACCAGTGTGAACACAGCCGAAATGCTTGAGAGCATTGGTTTTCGTGTTGCACTTGTTGATGCCGATATCGGACTATCAAATTGCTCCACCTTTCTTAACGAACAGATATCGTTTAGCGTTGCTCACTGGATTCAGGGCGAGTGCAGCCTGGAAGATCTCCCCCTCAGCTGCGGAAATATTACGCTCGTAACCGGTTCTGATGATCCTGCGCACCACACGTTCGACCCCGATCTGATGATAGATGCCCTGGACCAGGTGGTCAGTTTTCTTGCCGAAGATCACGACTTTATAATTATCGACACGCCGGCAGGTGCAGGTGAAATGACACTCTGGGGGCTGGACAGATCCCACGTGAGCTCACTTGTTCTGGTGGATGAACCAGCAGCAATTTCTGATGTCTACCGACTGTGCAAATATGTCTACAGCATCGATCCGCAGTATAAGTTTGCGGGTATCATGAACTTTGCTCTTGACGAAGAGTCAGCTCAAAGCACTTACAATCGCTTTAACAATATTCTGGACTATTTTCTGAAGAAAAAGATTACTTATCTCGGCTACATACCCGCCAGTATCGCCATTAAAAATTCAGTGAAAGACCAGCGAACGATTATTAAATCAAATCCCGGCGATCCAATTCTTGACGATTTTCGGTACATCGCAGAAAACATTGCAGGCCTGGCCGGGAAATCAACAAAATTGCAAGCTGAAGCGAAACCAGCACTTTAACTTTTAATATAGATTATCATGTTAATACGGCTTATTTCAGTTATTTCACTTTTCCAGTTTATGCTTCTTCTACTGGCAGGCACCGATACAAGTGTTGCCCTCTACAGAAGCATTTTAGTCTTTACCGTTTTATTTGCAGTGGTCTATCTGGGAATATTTTTCTTAAACATAATAAGAGGGAGTTCAATGCAGTCTCAAACATCATCAGCTGATTCGAACGGCGAACAACAAAACAAACAACAAACCAAAAAGGAGGGCAGCCATGGGTAATGTATCACTACAGGATCTCATCGACTCATATTGCAAACATCCCGCACCAGGGCTTCGGAATTCAATTATAAGCAAGTCTATGCCGCTGATTCGAAGTATCATAGGCAAAATCAACAGGCCCAATCAGCCTCTCACACAGAGGGAAGATCTTGAAAGCGCCGGTATAAGCGGCCTCATTCAGGCACTGGATTCCTACGATTGTACAAAAAATATCCAGTTCAACACGTTTTCCTACTACCGCATCCGTGGAAGCGTGATTGATTATCTGCGTAAAATTGATCAACTACCCCGCAAACAGCGAAAAAATTATGGGCAGGTTCAGGAGATCATACAGCGAAAATCACAGGAACTTGGACGAGTGCCCAGTGAGGATGAGATCGCCTTCGAAATGGATATGACACTCGACGAGTACCAGCAGCTGCTTACCTATGTGCAGCAACGAAATGCGCTCTCCCTCGATAATACCTTTAATGAAGATTCAGGTACATACTACGATATTCATGCCGATCCGGATAGCGTGACACCCGACAGCAACCTGGAGAAAAAAGAGATTGCTGAGACTCTGAAACGAAAAATTGGTCAGCTTGAGGAGAGAGATCGTCTCATACTAACACTCTATTACTACGAAGATATGACGATGAGTGAAATTGCACTGTTACTGGAGCTTTCTGAGGCACGTATTTCACAGATTGTAGGAAAGCTGCTCATTCAACTGAAATCAGATTTGATGGGGGAAGAAGTCTTTCAGAGCATATAAAAAACACATTTTACATATAAATTAACACAAAACGTTGGCTTTGTTTAAGAAAGTCTAATGGCTAAATGGTTGAGTTCCCTTTGGTTAAACCGATAATATGAGTATTCTGATGAAGAATAATCTTACAGACTTTACTGCAAACCGGAAACAGACCCATGAATCCGGCTATCAGTTAACATGGATCGGATGTTTTGGAACTTATAACAAAAATATCAAAACTTAACCGCATACCTCAACTTCTGAATAAGAAGAGAGAAGTGGAACTTGAAGAGAGGAAAAAGAGAGAAGACTCTTCCGACCGCCCCCCGTTCCCATTTAACCACCGCATCAACGTAAAGCGCGAAAAATCTGAACCTAAAGGTCATTATTACTCCTCTCGTGAAATGGAAACTGCCAGAGCCAGAAAAGCCGGTATTGGACGCCGGTTAGATGTTTTCGCCTGATTACCACAATCTCCTGTAAAGGCATACTTACCTCCGGTCTGATTTCTGAATTTCATGCGGGTTTCGTACTTTTAAATGTACTCATGAAACTCTCCGTGAACATAAATGTCTGCGCTCCATGACACTCCGATACGTGAACTACCTGATGGCCCTGCTGTTTGGCCTTTCCGCAATTGCTCAAATAAACGATCCTGATCCTTTTTCATGGACACTCATCTATACCGCCACTTGTGTCGTTTCCCTGCTTTTTGCCTTTCAGAAACTAAACTGGATGCTGGCGGCGATTCTTGCACTTTTTGCCGGCATCTGGGCGCTTACTATTACGCCGGACCTTACCCTCTCGGGCTTTCAAAATATTTTGGAAGAAATTGGGATGAGCTATGTTGGCGTGGAAGCAGCCCGGGAGTTTAGCGGATTGATGATTATTGCACTCTGGTCTGTTGTTCTGGCTGTTTCGGGCAGGAAGAAAAAAGAGGAGAACTAACGCTGGAAAGCGTCACCTGCGAGTCCGAGTCTTTCGTCAAAGATATCTTTTTCCCTGATAATGCGTAGCGATAAATCAATACTGGGTTTTTTTTAGAGAAATTTATAAATAAAGCATCCTCAAATCGCCGTATGAATCCTAAATAGGGCTTCCATCATGTCAAAATTGATTAAATCTCTTCTCCTCAGTTTTCTTCTCACTATTATTCTGATTACCCCCCTGTTTTCTCAATCAGCCCTTGAAGACATTCCGCCCGCTGAGTATTTCGATTTCTGGATCGGCGAGTGGAATCTGACATGGATGGATCCTGACAGCAGCACAGGAACCGGGTTCAACACAATTGAACGGGTACTGAATGGTGCCGTTATTAAAGAAAACTTCGAAGGGCTAACGGGAGCCAGTTACGGTTACATTGGGAAGAGCTACTCAGTTTATCAGCCGGCCAGCGGCGAATGGAAACAAACCTGGGTCGACAATACGGGCGACTACCTCGATTTTACGGGTGAATTTGCGGACAACAAGCGAATGTTTACACGTTTCGGGACCGATCAAGATGGAAATGTTATTCTGCAGCGCATGATTTTTTATGATATTCACCCCGATTCATTTACGTGGGACTGGGTTGTCTCTCGTGACAACGGCGATTCCTGGTCACTAAACTGGAGAATTCAATACCAGAGAGCTGATTGACAGCCTTATTTTAATTATTTAAGACATCCACTGAGCATGCGGTGATACTTTTTTTGATTACCTTCCCCCATTATAAAAACATGCGCACGTTTGCTGCATAACCGGACATTTTCTTACGTAAAAACTACCATTCTATGCCCTCGCCCTCCCGTTTCAGGCTCTACATAAGAAAGAATCAGAAATACGCTCCCGTTATCTTTTTCATTTGTGGATTTTTATGGGACAGTCTAACGCTCGGCCGGATTGACAGGCTGTATGACCGGATGATTCTCATCACGTATTTAATCTCATTAACATACTGTATTTATCTGTTCAACCTATCCGATGACGGACGGTGGAAAGAGACGTTTTTTGAAAAATATGAAGAGTATCTTCCGCTCGCCATTCAGTTTTTCCTAGGCGGACTCTCCAGTGCCTACGTCATTTATTTTTCGAGAAGTGTATCATTCTCCAAAACGCTCTCCTTTTTTTTCATTCTGGTGATACTGCTGTTTGCTAATGAACTACTCAAAAAGAGGATCTCTAATAAATACATGCAGTTCAGCGCCTACTTTTTTGTGAATTTTACGTTCTTCACCTTCTTTATCCCTGTTCTCATTAAGAGCATGAATACATTCGTTTTCCTGATCTCCGGAGCTATCAGCTTCTCAATCACACTGATGCTCATCATATTCATCTACGACAAAAGCCCATCAACACGCCTTGAACTGAACAAAGGAAAAATATTTGGACTCATTACAGGCATTTACCTGATGATCAATCTTTTCTACTTCCTTAATCTCATTCCGCCGGTTCCATTGGCTTTGGAAGAAGGCTTTGTTGCCTATAATGTAGAAAAGTCTGACGATTACTACACTGTGACCTATGAGAAGGAACAGTGGTACAATTTCTGGGATGACAACAACAACATACATTTCTATACTGAAAATAGTGACGTATATGTATATTCGTCAATCTTTGCACCAACAAAACTTACCACAACCGTTGCTCACCGCTGGAAATGGTACAACGACAATACGGAAGAGTGGGAGGATACAGATCGTATTGAGTATGACATCACCGGTGGACGTGATGGTGGGTACCGCGGTTACACCTACAAAAGCGGTATGATGGAAGGCCTTTGGAAGGTGGACGTGATAACAGAAAGCAATCAAATAATTGGTATCGTTAACTTTGAAATCAAATTCGATTCAACCGGCAACAAGAGCTCAACCGTAACGAGTCTGTTCTGATCAAAGCTGAAACGAGCAAGAACGTTCAGCGAATGCACCTGGGAGGAAGTCAGGTTCGGGTTTTGATCATCACTAATGACTCTTTTTCATAACGATGAACGTTAACACCCCTCTCACGCCTCAGGCGTGGACTGCTTCGAAGGGAGATTAGCTCCACAAACTCTCATGTTTTTTTCGAGGCTGAAGAATCTCCTGACAAATGAAATGGATCTTTTCTCTAACGGTTCTATCTGCAAAGAAAAAAAAGATGGGTATGAAGACATAGCTAAGGGTCCGGCATTATGACCATCAAAAGCTGCTCGATAAACTCAAACATTCTGGTAAACATCATTTCAAAGGCAACGGGCAGGTATGGCGCTACAAGGTAGAGCAGGATAAACCCTACCCCAAGTTTAATAGGCAGTGCGATAAACATGATATTTGCCTGCGGCATGATACGTGCAAAAATGGCAAGTGAGAGATCCACCAGAAACAGCACAATCATAAACGGCGCCGTTAGCTGAACTCCTATCACAAATAGGTAGGTAGCGAGTTCCAGCATAAAAGGTCCCGCCATCTCAATTTGAGCCTGTTGCAGCGGCACAACCTGAAAACTTTGAACCAGGCCACTCAGATAGATTTTATCACCACCGATGGCCAAAAATATGAGGATTGCCAGCAAATTGAACAGATTACTTACTATCGTGCTTTGCTGCTGAGTCATAGAGTCAACAAGGCTTGCAAATCCGAGAGCGGTCTTCAAACTGATCAGACGGCCGGCAAGCTCAAGTCCCGCAAATACAATTTTTCCGACCATCCCAAGAGCAGCGCCCACCAGCACTTCAGTGAAAATTGCCGTGATCATAAAGATTGCGCCGGACTGCGGATCAATGCCAACATTTTGTGCCGGGATCACCGGATATAACAAAATACTCGTAATGAGAGCAAAAAAGATTTTTACCTGCGCAGGAAAAGCTGCAGAACTAAAATATGGAGCCGTAAGGAACAGACTGCTAACCCTCACAAAAATCAGAAATGAAGCGAGTATATAGTCAATTGAAAAGATTTCCATACATCATACCCCGCTCATCATGCCGGTTAGTCAACTTACTGTCCTGACGTTTTTCGTTTGCGGATTACTTTGCAATTTGCGGTATAAATTCAAAAATCCGCTGTGTAAAATCGATGGCAAACTGCAGCATAAATCCAAATGTGAAAAACAGGATTACAACCACAACTACCATCTTTGGGATGTAGCTCAGCGTCATTTCCTGAATGGATGTTGCTGCCTGAAAGATGGCAACACTTAACCCTATAATAAGAGCTCCGATCATGACAGGAGCCGATAGTATTACTACGGCCGAAAGCATTTCCTGCAGCCAGTAAATTCCGGTATCTATATTCATTTTCTATTCCTTATTTGGTTTGGGTAATTGCGCATTGATGCGGTCTGTAACCCGTTTAATTGAAACTTCTTACTAAAGACTGAACCAGCAGATACCATCCATCTGTTAACACAAATACCAGAATTTTGAAAGGTAGCGATACCAGAACAGGCGGCAGGAAAATGATACCCATTGCCAGAAGAATTGAAGCTACTACAAGGTCGATCACCATAAACGGCAGGTAGATCATAAATCCAATCTGAAAAGCTATCCTCAGTTCACTCATCACATAGGATGGAACCACGACATATAGTGGAATGTCCGCAATGCTGTCAACTGTATCTATTTCCACCATATCCATAAAAAAGAGCAGGTCTTTATCACGAGTTTGAGCAACCATGAACTCTTTGAGCGGAACCGCGGCTTGCACCAATGCTTCGGCCTGAGTCATATCTTCGTTGATGTAGGGCTGTATGGCCTGTTCATTCACCTCGTTAAAGGTGGGCATCATAATAAAAATTGTCAGGAAGATAGCGAGTCCCACCAAAACCTGATTTGGCGGTGATTGCTGTGTACCCAGTCCCATCCGAAGGAAGAAGAAGACAACTATGATCCGCGTAAAGCTTGTCATCATGGTTATAAACGCAGGCCCAAACGAAAGCACCGTTATGAGGATAAGGGCCTGGATAGCCATTGAGAAGTCCTCGGATTCCCCTCCGATTGAAAGGTCAATCTGCGGCAGCGCCTGGGCAAATACTGGCAACGTAAATGTCACTGAAGACGCATAAGTTACTGTTGGAACAGACAACAGAACAAGGCTTAGAAGAAAAAGTGTTTTCGATAATACAGGACCTGTTATGCGCGGAATTCTCACTTCTTTTCCCCCTTAAACATCTTGTAAAAATTTGACTCAATGGGCTCTTTTGGCTCCACATTTTCTACCCAGTCCTCTTTCGCATACCGATGGAGCAGGCTTACGGAACTGTCACTTACACCCATGACCCATATTTCGTTATTAATTTCAATGACTTTTAACTGCGCTCCCTGCCCGATCATCTGACCGCCCAGCTCGTTAAACATCTCGGTTTTCCGTTGAGATTGGGCTCCTTTTGTTCTCGACCAGATCCAGACCAGGCCAAGAATAGTAATGAGAATCAGAAATGTGGTAAGGGCGTTGAAAAAGATATCCGGTGACTCCTTTCCGGAGTTTGCAGACTGCCGTGAGCCATCATTCTGAGTAATGGCAGATCGCAGGCTGTCGGCTCTCATACGATCTTCTGACGTTGCGGGGGCTGACGACCCGTCGAAGTCCATTTGGGAGATCATGACCAGCCAGAGTACCAGCATTACAGCGGCAAATCCCAGTACAAATTTCAGTATCTGTTTTGGATCGGTAGAACCGGATGACAGGTGTTTTTTGAAATCCATTACTGAAGTTTAGCTATTCGCTGGCGGGTAGTAATCAGGTTGGCAATGCGAACACCGAAATGCTCATCAATCACAACCACTTCTCCCTGGGCAATACACTGTCCGTTAACAAGAATATCCACCGGCTCACCGGCAAGTTTTTCAAGTTCAATCACGGACCCTTTAGCCAGCTGAAGCACTTTGCCAAGCGGCAGTTCAATTCGACCGAGTTCAACTGAAACATCCATCTCCACATCCCTCAGGAGATCCATACTTCTGCCGTTTCCATTTAGATCCTCAGAACCGTTCGGTAAATCGTCAAAATCATCAAACTCTACCTCCCGGCCGGAGATAATATCTTCCATGCTTCCGAGCTCTTCCATCTCTTCGGCATCAACCGACGAAAAGTCTTCATTGGAATCTTCAGTTGCGGTAATTTTCTCTTTCAGTGGTTCTTTTTCTTTTCCGGTCTTGTCGTCTGAATCTTCTGTTGCTTCAGGTTCAGCTTCTTCTTTTTCAATCACAGCTTCGGGATTACCGACAAATAGAGCGGCTCTTACATTCTCATCGGCCACGCCTTCAATTTCCATCCTCGCGTAAAAATACTCAGCATGCGACAGCTGCTTTTCTATCTGCGCACTTGTAAGCACCTGAATATCTTCAAGATCTACAATCATCTCGTCCCCTTCCATTCGCTTCGCAATTGTCGCTGAAAGCTCAGAGGAAAACTTCTTCAGCAGGTCGCGTGTAATCTCATTATTTTTCTTCTCTTCAACGCCAAGCATAATACTGGAGAGAAGGCCATACCACTCTTCATCAAGTACGATAATACATTCGGAATTATGCGCTTGATCGCGGGTATATAGAAAAATATCCGTTTTAGCTCCCTTATCCAGAACCGCATCGAGTTCAACAGTTTCATCTGATACAACTTCCACCTTTGTATCTTCAAGAAGCACGGATGTCAAAAATTTCTCGACATCGGGTAAATATTTCTGAAGTTCTTCTTTCCAGTTTTCCATAGTTACAGTAGTTCTTGTTCGTTAATTTCTTCGATGATTTCAAATATCTTTATTGCTTTTCTGCCCTGTACAAGACCGGGGAAGGCCTTCATTTTTTCCACCTGGTTCACGCGGACTTCAAGAGGCTTGTCTGTTCGCTGATTTAATGGAATGGAGTCACCCTCTTTAAGCTCTAAAATATCGTTTATCGACAGACGGGTCGTTCCCAGCAGGGGCTGAATACGCACGGAGGCGTTTAGCAGTGTCCGCTTATAGGAATCGAGTGCATCAGGTGAGAGTTTTTCAGATTTTGCCTTGTTCCCCTTTTTCAGAATCGACTCATTCATCGCCTTTTTAAGAAGACTATAGGGGTATGATAACTGGATCTCTACTTTATTAATACCGACGTCTATCTCAAGTTTGGCGACTATTGTGGGGTCCACCGACATCATGTGTATATTTTCCGGCTTGCTCTCATAGGTAGCAGAATCGATATTGAAGTCCATGTAGGGCTCCCACGCAATAATAATCTCCTTGTTGACGGAATCGATAATGCGGGAAATGATCTTCTCTTCTATGGTGGTAAGTGTTCGCCGCTCGTCCAAAGTGTCGCCGCGGCCGCCGCTCTGCCGTTCGATCATATGGATACAAAATTCAGGAGGTATAACGGCAATAACTTCTCCGCCAAGCTCATTTACTGAAAGAATGTAAATAGCGCTGGGACTGGAAATATTCTGGATGAAATCACTTGTTGAGACCTGATCGATCTTATGCATGTGAACATCCACTTTCTGGCGAAGAGCACTGCTAAAAACGCGGCTTAAATTTCTGGCAAGCGTATCGTGGAGAGTGCGCAGGTTGCGCATAATCTCTTTACTAAACAGCTTTGGCTGCTTGAAATCGTAGGGTTCTACATATTTACGTTTCCCAGGTTTTCTCTGGGGGGACACTGAGTTCATAAGGTTTGTGCCGTTCGGTTGCTAACTTCATTGCATTACATATTTAGTGTAATACAAATTGCGTACCGAACGCTTATCGACGGCTTCATTTGTTACCTCCGTAAGTTCACTTCTCAGTTTTTCTCTCTCTGATATTTGCGTTAATTGCCGGACAGTTCGAGACGAAAGCACCTCAAGCATGCTGTGTTTAATCCGCTGCCGATTCGCATCAATCAGCTCTGCATCGCCTCCATCGTACAATTCGAGGCTGATTTCAACAACAAGTATCCTCTGTCCATTAGATTCAGAAGGGTTTACAATCAGCTCTTCCATCAGGTAACTGCCCTCTTCTGGAGCGGTAAGATTATCGACGACCTCATAGACATCGCCATAATTTTTATCAACAATTTGATAAGCCAGAGCAGCCTGAGACACCAGAACAAGTAAAATCAGGAAATATTTTCCAAACGGAAGAAATTTTGATCCCCTGGACTTTTTAGATTTTTTTTTCTTTTCTTTTTTCTTCTCTGCCATGACAGCATCTATCCTTTAGTTAATTTACTCAGCCTGCGAAGTGTTAGCAGGATACAGAGCTACGCTTTCAGCAGGTATTTCTTTGTCATCACCATCCTGATTCATCAGGGCCTTGTAACGCACATAAATTTCCACCCGACGATTCCTGCGCTTACCTTCCAAACTTGTATTTTCAGCTATCGGCCGGAACTCACCAAAACTGCTGGCTTTATACCTTTCGGGTTTCAAATCGCTGCGTTCCTGTATATACTTCAAAACCGATACCCCCCTCGCCGCACCTAAATGCCAGTTCGAACGGTAATACGAAGTGTTTGCAATAGGGTCGGTATCGGTATGTCCCTGAACTTCCGTTTCGGCAATTTCATCCGAAAATACATTAGCAATTTCATCAAGAACGCGTTCGGCTCTGGGCAACAGATCTGAAGAACCACTGTTAAATGTAAGTGAATCGCTGAGTGTAATCTTCACACCGGTCTCTACCTCCTCAATCTCTACCTGGCCGTTCAACTGCTCTTTTTCAATATACTTTTGTAGCTCAAGCCAATCTTCCATAATTTCTTCACGGTAATCTTCAGAACGCTCACTCTTTTGATTAACCGCCGTGTTACTCTCGATAACACCCATTGAACTTTGAAAGTAAGATATAAAGTTCTCAAACTGCGACCTGTCGATACCCGGCGTCATCGTATACAGTACGATAAAGAACACCATGAGCAACGTTACCATGTCGCTGTATGTAACTAACCAGCTTCCAGAATTGCTTTTAGATCGTCCCATTCTTTATTCTGCTGTTCTTTCCAGAGTTTATAAAATTTTTCATCCCGCTCTTTGCCAATCCTCATTCCCTCGTGGTACTTTATATACTCCGCACGGCTTTTGGGGTCTACGTATATCAGCATTTTCTTTTCCATAATTCTCGGGTTCTCCCCTTCCACGATCGAAAGAATCCCGGTTCTGAACATTTGCTTTCTGTTAATGTCAAGCTCGCTCAGGTAGCCCAGCTTTCCGGCCAATGGCCCCATCAACATGTTTGCCACAATTGTACCGTATAGTGTTGTAAGCAGTGCCACTGACAATCCGGCCCCGAGTGATTCCGGATCAGAGATATTCTGAAGCATTAGAATCATTCCGATTACCGTACCGATCATACCAAATGCGGGTGCATATTCAGCCATGGAGTACATCACATTAATAGAGATATCCACCTCACGCTCCCGGCTTTTAATCTCGTCTCGTAAAATACTATCCAGGCTATCTTTATTAAATCCATCAACTGCCAGCTGTAGCCCGTTTTTCAGATATTGATCGTCAATGTGCTGAATATCACTATCTAACACCAGAATGCCTTCGGTTCGTACCCGCCTGGCAAACATACTTAACAACTCCATATCGGTTCTCAGGTCAACCTCTTTCGCTCCCATCATACTTGTAATAGCCGAAAAACTATCTTTAATATTCGAAAAGCTATAGTTCATCATTGTAGCCGAAACAATCCCCCCACCAATAATTAGAGCAGAGGAAAAGCTTATAAAAATAAGCAAACTTCCCTGGGTAACGATCGCAGAAACTACGAGCACTACGCCCATTATAAACCCTATAATTGTTGATCTGTCTAACATATAATTCTTATCGGTGCCGTATTTTAAAACTTAATTTAAAATCGCCACGTCAGGTAATCATTTTCTCCGGGCTGAACCAAGCGTCACTCATACAGTGGTTTGAATAACCACCCGCTAAACCAACCTCAATTATTCTTGCTTTTTCTTATCCAAAAAAAAACGTTTCGCACGACCTGCCAAATGCAGCAGAGTCGGTACGAAACGTTTTTACTAACCGCTAAGATTAAATACTAACGGTTTATCTCTTAAGGTTTACTGCTTCCATCAGCATTTCATCCGATGTACTGATGACCCGTGCATTAGACTGGTACGCCCGTTGCGATGTTATCATATCCGTGAACTCTTTAGCAAGATCCACATTTGATCCCTCCAGAGAACCGGAGTTGATGTTTGCGTCAGCGAAGTTATCAGCTGTATTTATGAAGGTTTCACCGGCAGCCGATGTGGGACGGAACAAGCCGTTGCCAACCATCTCCATACCGTTACGATTCTGTACCTGTGCAAGTGCAAGCTGTGCCAGAACCATGTTGTTTCCATTATCATAGATACCCTGAACTCGTCCATCACCGTCTATGCTGATGTCGACCAGTTCACCCTGTGTGTATCCGTCCTGATTGATCACTTTAGCCGTGTTAGAGCCGGCATACTGAGTAAATCGAGTTCCCTGGGCAGAATCACCGAGTTCGATTTCAAAACTTGTTGCGCTGGCACCGTTCCCGGGTTCAAACGTCATTTCAATCATATTTTCAGATGAAAGCTGTCCCAGTTCATCAAACTGAACAGTTCCGGTGGCTCCGTTGGTGATCTCCTCACCATCTACAAAACTGGCCTGGTATGTCCATTCATTTGTATCAGACTGAGTAAACTCAATAGTCATGGAGTGAGCCCGGCCGAGGTTGTCATACACGGTAGTACTCATAGTACGCATGTTGGTTTCCCCTTCCTGAGTTACCTGTAAGCTCGGGAAGTTAATATCTCCGGTTCCGTTTACTGATATATCATTAATCCCCAGATCACTCTCACCAAGATTTGATGACCGCAGCACCATCAAGCCGTCTACAAGAGTCAGCTGACCTTCTTCACCACCGCCATTCAGCTGAGTATTGAACGAGTCAATCATGTTCTCAAGCGTATCGCCCGCGGCATATGTGTAGTCGAGCGTAGTGGCAGTACCATCATTCAGTGTTACATCAAAGGAGATGGTGTCGCCGTTCGCCAGATCATCGAGTGTTTGCGTCAGGTCATTAATATCGGTGTTCAGATTTGCAGCGCCGCCGCCGTCAACGGTAAGTCCGTTCTGCCCCTGTGATACCTGCGCTTTACTGGTTGTTGCATTCAGGTTACCGGCAAGTTTTATGTTTTCGGTCTGTTTTGGTGGGAGTGCATTTTCAAAATCGATACGAATATCATCCGTTGCACCGCCGCCAAGTACGTTCCCGTTGCTATCGGCATTGTAGCCCTGTACGGTACGTCCGCCCTGATCGACAAGAAGTCCATCTTTATTAAAGACGAAGTTACCGGCACGTGTCATCAGGTTTTGATTACCGTTACCCACTATAAAGTAACCGTCACCTTCAATTGCGAGATCCGTTTCCCGTCCGGTTGTTTGCATTGCGCCCTGGCTGAAATCCCGGTCGATTGATGCCACTCGCACGCCGAGACCCACCTCATTGCTAAGCTGTGGTGCATTATCGCCGCCGGCACCTGAACGACCGAGTCGCTGGTTCATCATTTCAGAAAATGAAACTCTTGATGATTTAAAGCCGGCTGTTTCGACGTTTGCGATATTGTTACCGATAACGTCCATTTTCGTCTGGAACGCTCTCAAACCGCTTACGCCCGAATTTAGTGATCTGATTAAAGACATATTGTACTCCTTTTTTTGTTAACGGCAGCAGAGAATATCACTGCATGGTTACCGCAAGGGCAAGCCGTTTTTTGTTGATTGTTTATGTTCGTTTATTAAACTGGTTTATTCTTCTTTTCCGGGTCCCACTTCTTCAACATCCCCGATTGCAACCTGTACGTTATTCAGAGACAGGAACACTCCGTTACCCGAGTAACGGACCTTATCTACATTTCCCTCGACGTAGACTAACGAATCGACGGGTGTGCCATCAGTTGTAGCGCGGACTTCCACGGTGTAGTTTCCATCTGCCATGCGATCGCCGTTACTGCTCTTGCCATCCCAAACCCACGTGCTTTCGCCTGATGCTATGCCCTGCACGGTTTCGCGCCGGACTTCACTGCCGCTTTCACTACGAATGATAAATTCTACTTCAGTAGCTGAATTGTTCAGTTTATACTGCACATTCGTGCTTTCTCCGGACGCCAGGTGAATTTCGTTGCTCAGTGCTTTCACATGTTTACCGGTCAAAGAAGCCGCCATTGAGTTTGTTAAACTGGCACTCATCATTTGCTGACTGCTTTGCAGGTTTTTCAGCCCGCCATTCACGGATATGAGCTGCTCCACTGAGTTAAACTGCGCCAGCTGCGAGGCAAACTGAGCACCGTCCATTGGGTTGATGGGGTCCTGATTACGCATTTGGGCAACTAAAAGCTGCAGAAATTCCTGCTGGCCCAGTTCGCTTTTTTTACTGCCGCCCTGCGCATTCGCAAAAGCGGAAAGTGAGTTTACGCTATCTACATTCATAGTTTTCCTGTTGGTTTAAACTGTCCATTCCATTTGATTGTACCCGAACTTTCGTACAGCTTTGGGCACTACTTCTTCTACCTGCTTTTCATTTGTTTTTTTCACCGACCCAAGGTCCAGCAGATTGCTGCCACTACCTGATTGGCCATTGGATGAGCCGCCAAAGAAACCAGCTGCACTGCTGTCACCGCCGCCATCCATCTGAAGGTCTATCTGCAATTCAAGTTCATTTTCCAGCAGATCCCTGATCTCATTTTCGTGTTCCATCAACAGTTTGTTGAGTTCTGAGTACGATGAGCTGAGTTTCAGTTGAAGCACACCCTCAACCTTACGGGCAGATACCTGAATATTTTTCCCGTCTTCAAGTACAAAATTATGCTTTTGCCATACGTCAGAGCCTTTCTTACTGCCACCTGTTGAGCTCAGTATCGCCTGGCTGATTCCCTTCGCAAAAGATCGCTTCACTGAAATATTCGTTACAGGAACTTCTCCAAGCCGGGCAAACGCTGAGGCCGCCTGATTTTCTGCCGCCGACTTCTCTTTGGATTCAAAATATTCGGTGATTTGTTCTTTCCATAATACTGCGCCGTTTTCATCAAACATTTCTCCTGATAAAGAAACTCCGCCCGGAACCATCGTGGAAACAGGCATCATTGTAGCCGTGCTGCCTGTGGCGGCAGCAGATGCTGATGAATCACCGGTTGCATTAAATGCACTAACGGCATCAGAAATCTCCTGACGGTTGGCAAATGACGACAAGTAATTCGAATATTTTGTTTCCCGCATCTGACTCGCTTTTGAGCTTCGAATCTCCGCGGCAACTTGCTCAATCGACCCGTTTTGAAGCGCTGCAAATATCTCCTGAATGGTTGCATCCTGCGAATCACGGGACCCGGCTGCCTCATCAAGCTGCTCTGCTGACAACCGGACGTGCTGCTGACCGGATATAGCCGTCTCGCCCTGTGCCGCGGCAAGCGCCCGTAACTCATTTACAAGTCCTTCAGATTTGATAGTCTCAGGGCGCACAATGCTCTTGCCTTCACCACGTTTTGCTGCCATGCCTTCATCATCGTCAGCAGTTGTTTCGCCTGCTAATACGGATCCGAATTGTGCTTGTTTACCTTTATCCGAAGATTCCTGGCCTGCGATTAATCCATTCAGCAGATTTGATTCTTTTGTCTCGCCAGTTGCTTGTTGCATGTTTGAGCCCTGCGCTCCTGCATCAGCTGTATCTCCCGAAAGAGCTGCTTGTTGCTGCACAGTAAGCGTGGTAGATTGTTCACCCGCAGCCATCGTGGTAGTAGTATTACCGGATGCCTGAACAGCTTTCTGAGTCTCTGCTGTGGCACCGGACTGACCCTTCACGGACGTTTTTCCATCAGTCGTTTCTTTTGCCACAGGAGCTGTCTGATGCAGTTCACCTGCAGCCTGGTCAGCTTTTTCTGTGTCAGTCTTCTGTACGCCATCTGCAGGCAGTTCAGCTTTTTCACCCTTAGTTTGCTGCTCTACGGCCGGCGCTTCTTCACCGGAATTATAAGCAATATCGTCGCTGTTTTCCGATGACTCAGAATCGCCATTTACGACTACTTCTAATTTCGTTTCTTCATCAGACTCCCCTTCACCGGATGCCTCAACATTTGATTCTGAGCCATCAAGTAGTCTGGAGAGCGTTATTTTCTCCTCTTTGCTCTCCTCACCGGAACCGGTTAGCAGGTGAAGTGCAGATTGTTTACCCTCACCCTCTGATTGAGTATTTAGTGTGAGATTTCCACCTAAAATATTTGCAGACGTCGAACTTCCGCTATTCGCGCCCTCAACACTATTCATTAAAAGCTTAAACAATCCGCCATTCTGCTTCCCGGCATCGAGCTTGGAACCATTTGGCGCCTGGCCTGAAATAACGCTGTTTTTCCCTGAAACAGGAGATTGAATCTGATTATTTATCATAGCATAATCTCCTGCATTAGTTCAGCAGCACGTTCAGGAGAGAGTGACCGGAGCAGCTTTTCACGCTGGATATTTCCTGAATTGCTGTAAATCTTTACCAGTTCTTGCTGTGTCATCTGATTGGCGATTGGCGTGAGATCTTCTTCATCGAGGTTAAGCAAACTTTTTACACGTTCGCCAAATTCTTCCCTCGGTTCGTCTGTTGCGGCTATAACTTCCACTCCTTCCTCTATATCAGCGAGCCGGCGGTCATCCATGCCGGTTTGTCTGAGCGCATTTTTAAGATTAGACGAGGTGAATTTTACTGAATCAAATTGCTGTTTTAATGAGTCATTTGCAGCAATCAGCGAGTCCACTTGCGCCATCAGATAGTCTCTGTCCGGTACAAATGTCGAATCTGCACCTAAACTGTCCGCGCCTGCATTTGCCACTTTGCTGCTGTCGCCGGGCTGCAAATTATTGTTACCGCTCTGTTGAAATTCACCGGGCAAGTTGCGCTGCTCACGCTCTGCCCGTACCTGTTCATACTTTTGCTCATTGAGGTACGGATAGAGGAAAAATATCGCAACAGTGATTACGACAAATGTTCCCACGAGTATTCCTGCAATTTTTATGAGTGCTGACTTATTCATAACTACCGGCTAAACGATTGTGTGGCTATTTCATCCATCGTCTTCTGTTCATCGCGCTGTAACTTTCTTGTAAAACCATTTTGTTCAACTTCTTTCAGCTTCTCGAGGATGTGTCTGTTTTTATGTGCTGATGCGAGATTTTCACGAACCTTACTAACCAGCATTTCTGCTTCCGTTGATTCACTGTTTAGCTTTTGTATCAATTCGTGAGCCTGAAGAATGTGGCGGCCGTGTCGTTGAATTTTCTGAATATTCTGTGCTTCTTCGATGTTGTCATCATTTAAATAGCTTTTCAGCTTTGTTTGAACTTCGTTTTTCACATCATCAATTTTCTTCTTCTTCATCAGCTCTGTCGCCAGCTTCTGTTTCTGAATTTTTTCTTCATGCTTGCGCACTTTCAAAACAGATTCAAGTGAAAATTTAAAAGCCATTGTGTATTAGATTATTGAACAATTTTTTTCAGTTCGCTCCAGAGATCACTTCTGAAGTCCGCTTCATTCATATCCTGTATCAAAAATGATTCCAAATTTGGATGTTTTCTGATCGCTTCATCAATTTTTGGATTCGATCCCTTCACGTACGCTCCAATATTTACCAGATCTTCCGCCTCACGATAGGTGGCGAGCAGCTCTCTGGCTTTCATCGCTATAGCCCGTTGTTCATTCGTCACAATATTGGGCATTACTCTCGAAATACTTTCAAGAATATCTATCGCCGGATAATGATTTTTATGAGCTAGTCGCCTTGAAAGCACGATATGACCATCTAAAATAGATCGCACCGCATCAGCAATAGGCTCGTTCATATCATCATTATCTACCAGTACAGTATAAATTCCGGTGATACTTCCTTTGCCTGTTTTACCGGCCCGTTCGAGGAGTTTTGGCAGAATTGCAAATACACTTGGTGTGTACCCTTTTGTGGTGGGCGGCTCACCTGATGCCAGGCCAATTTCCCGCTGCGCCATGGCAACGCGGGTTACAGAATCCATCATTAACAGGACATTTTTTCCCTGGTCGCGGAAATATTCTGCAATTGCCGTCGCTGTAAACGCACCTTTAATTCGGCTCATCGCGGCCGTATCTGAGGTCACCGCCACTACAACCGAGCGCTTCATCCCTTCTTCACCGAGGGTATCTTCAATAAATTCCTGAACTTCACGTCCCCTCTCACCAATCAGAGCAATGACATTTACATCGGCTTCAGAATGTTTTGCAATCATTCCAAGAGTCACACTTTTCCCGACTCCCGATCCTGCAAAAAGCCCCACACGCTGCCCCGATCCGATAGTATTCAACGCGTCGAGCGCTCGAATACCTGTATTCATCACGTCTTCAATACGGTTTCGCTCAAGAGGTGCCGGCGGATTATTCTGTACTTCCTGATGTCCGCTGCTTTGAATAGGCCCAAGATTATCAATGGGGGACGCATTTGCATCCACAACACGCCCCAGCAGCTCGTTGCCAACCGGAATGGTTAACGCCTGCCCAAAACTCTCCACCAGGCAGCCCGATTTCATCCCCTCCAGACGGTCATAAGGCATCATGAGTGTACGCTCTTCCTGCAGGCCAACTACTTCGGCCATCACCACTTTGCCTGTAACTGTATGAATCCCGAAAATCTCCCCCACGCACGCCTCCAGACCCGTACACTCAATGATGGTTCCAATTACAGTTGATACTTTTCCGTAGCGTTTGCAGCGTGGCCGGTGCGACTTGAGGTGGCTCCGGATGTGGCTGAAATGTTTCGATATCTGTGCAGCGCTTACGCCTTCCATGAGGGGAGATTCAGTGATTCCTTCAGATCCTGCAGCAGTGTTTTAAATTGATGAACGATACTCTCCCTGCTGGTCTCAAGCTTAAACTCACCTGAGTTCAGACTTTTATCAACCCGGATGTTAATCGTTGTTTGCGGGGCATTATCTTCTTTAGTTTCCTGAATAAATTCTTTGTCTGCTTCAGCAATCCAGAGTACCGGACGGGTCGATTCATCAATACGCCGTAAAACAGGTTCGAGCTCATTTTGCATTTTTTCGCGGATAGCGGGGTTTTCTACCGGTATTTCTAAAATTGATTCAGCGAGTTCAAATGCCAGGTCCAACACCCCGGGGTTAAGCATTTTTTGATGCCCCTGCCACTCCGTGTGGGCAGCATTCAGCTGATCTGATATCTGATCTGCTTTTTGAGTCAGCATCGTTTCAGCTTCTTTATAACCACGGTTATACCCTTCATCAACTCCGGCCTCATACGCTTCCTGCCGGGCCTGCCGCAGTCGCGATTGCCACTGCTCATTGTTTTCCCGAAGGATTTCTTCCACATCCCGAACTTCTGCTTCTTTGGGTTCTGAAACAGAGGCCGGGGCTTCATCAAAAAGCATTTTATAGCTTAGTGTATTACAGGGTTTTCGATCCCACGTAATTTTGCCGTCGTTAATGATTTTGCTGCTGCTCATTTATTTCGTTCTCTATTCAACAATTTCTTCATCTTCCATCTTACGTGTTGAAATCTGCCCGTCATCTTCAAGTTCTTTGATTTTTTTAATGATTCTGCTCTGAGCATCTTTCACATCCTTAAGCGGTACTGGGCCAAGGGCTTCCATATCTTCTTTGAGCATATCTGCCGCTCTATTCGACATGTTTCCAAGGAATTTCTCGGACAGTTCCGCTTCCACACCTTTGAGCCCCATAACCAGATCGGCCTTTTCCATCTCGTTGATTATAAGCTGAACAGTTCTGTCGTCGAAGTGTACAATATCTTCGAAAAGGAACATTTGTTCTTTAATGCTGTCGGCCATTTTACCGTCACGTTCCTGTATGGAATCGAGCACCTGGCGTTCAACCGTAATATCAGCCCCGTTAAGTATCTGAGCCACCGTAGCGGTTCCGCTTTTCACACGATCACCCAGTGCATCCATACCGCCCATTTGTTCTTTAATGACCTCTTCAATCTCCTCGATTACTTCGGAAGAAATTTTATCCATGGAGGCCAGCCTGTACATGATCTCACCCTGCATTTCCGGCTTGAGATGGACAAGAATTTCTGCAGCTTTATCCATTTTCAGCTGCGAAAAGATTAAAGCGGCAACCTGCGGGTGTTCATTTTGGATGAAATTGGCAATCTGGGTAATTTTAGTTTCCTGAAACTCATCAAATACCGACGTACCTGACTGGGCCTTTAGTTTTCGGAGCATCTTGTCAGAATTTTCTCCTCCTCCCATTTCTAAGAGCAGCTCATTGGCGTAATCAAACCCGCCCTCAAGGATGTACTGTTTAGCTTCCATCATCTGGTAAAACTCTTTCAGGACAGAATCAACCACTTCTGTTTTTACATTCTGCATCTTTGCAATCTCCATCATGATGCTCTCAACCTCGGGTTCCTTCAGAGATTTCAACATGGCGGATGCCGTCTTTTTCCCAACCGTGATGATAAATACTGCAGCTTTTTGAGCGCCGGTTAATTGTGATGCGTCAGCTACCAGGTCGTTATTTTTAGTTGCTACTGCCATACCGTTACTTATTCATCCTCCAGTGTCATTATTGCTCGAATTACATTTGCAGCTTCATCAGGTTTTAAACTCACAAAATCATTAATCTCTTCCATCACGTAAGCTTTTTGCTCCAGCTGTTTGCGTGATTTTACTGTAAGTTTTTTATCAATAAAATCTTCTGCTTCTTCATCACTCATTTCTTCAAGACTTAGTTTCTCTTCCTCAGTGAGGTCAAGATCTTCAAGGTTTGTTGGTTTTGTTGCCGGCGCCTTTCCCTGAGGCAAGCTAACGCCAACCTCTGTCTCTTCAGAATCCATACGCTTCCTGATGCTCATGATAAGGGCAACGATTGCGAGGAAGGTTGCAAAGATTAATACCCAGCGGAAAATATCATTCCAGGGTGTGGGCTGTTCGCTGTAGTTGCCGTACGAATCAACAGATGTGGGATCATGAAACTGAATCTGTGTAATCGTGAGCTGATCGCCTCTCTCCTCCGACATCCCGAGCGCCGTGCGAACCACGCTCCCAAACTCTTCTATTTCTTCAGCTGTATAGGGTTCGGCCACCATCACCTCTTCCCCCTCTTCATTTGTCTGCGAATTTTGCTTATAGTTCAGTAGTACCGATGCCGAGAGTTTCTCAATTTCACCCTGAGTTTTCTCATATACCTCGCGGGTTTTGTTTACCTCATAATTTCGTGTTTGCGAACTTACTTCGTTATCTCTTCGCGACACTACAACCGATTCGCCCCGCTGATTAATAGGCGTAAACTCATCGACCGGAACCTGTTGCAAATTTTCTTCATTGTTTGTCTCGCTTTTCCGATCCTCAGAAATAATGAGCCGGCTATCGGGATCAATAAGGTCTGATTCGCGAACCAGTTTGTCAAAATCATGCTCTGCCGATACACGCAAAATACTGTTCCCATTGCCAAGAACTTGATCCAGCATTGTTTGGCCCCGTTCGGTGAGATACGCTTCTGTTGATTTCCTGAGCTGCATCTGCAGGTTGCCGGTCGCAAAATCTTCAGACCCATCTGACGGTTCAGACAACCGGTTTCCGGCCTGATCGAGAATAGTGATAGCTTCGGTATTAAGGCCTTCCACACTTCCGGCAATAAGAGAGCTAATGCCGTTAACCTGCTCTTTCCCAAGCCGCTGCCCCTGCTGCAGTGTAATAATAACCGATGCAGACGCTTCTACAGAGGACCGCTCAAACGGCGACCGTTCTGGCAGCACGAGATGAACCCTGGAATACTCAACCTGATCCAGGCTGTTAATAGAGCGTGAGAGTTCACCTTCAAGCGCACGCTTTTTGTTTACTTGCTGCATGAAGTCTGTCATCCCAAGAGTGTTAGAATCAAAAAGCTCGTAACCCTGCACATCTGAATTGGTCGAACTTACTGATGCCAGTTTCATCCGAAGCTGGTGAACTTCGGAGCTGGGCACCATTATCGTACTTCCTTCACCTTCAATTCTGTATTCAACCCCCTCTTCCTCAAGCTGCGTGATTACTTCCTGCGCAGCCTCGGGCCTGAGCGATCCGAAAAGCAGGGAGTAGTCGGGCTTAAGAGCCCAGTAAAACACGAGCCCCATTACAATAACAACCGCTGTAACCATCCCTACAAAAAGGGTGCGCTGTGCGTTATTTAAGGGGCCGAAAAATTGTTGAAAACCTTCTGTAAGATTACTCATTTAATGAAGCACTTATATTTGCATACGGCTTATTTCATTGTAGGTCTCGATCGCCTTGTTGCGCACTTCAACCATCATCTGAAAGCTGAGCTGCGCACGCTGCATCGAGATCATCACATCGTGGACGTTATCCGTTTCACCGGCAATGAAACTCTGAATGTTGTGTTCAGATTCTTTCATTGTCTCGTCCACGCCGCCTACAGCCTTTGTTAACATGTCTGCAAACGATTCGCCGGATGGAGCAGAGCCCTTTAATGAGCGTTCAGGAGAAATGTTAGACTCCTGAAGCGGGCGAATACCATTTAGTTCAATTGGATCCATGTGGTTTTTACGTTTCTGCTTTTATTGATTCCTATACTCTTGTGTCAACATTCATGCCACGATCGCCAAAGTTGTGCTCGCTTACGCCACCCTTTATATCATATAGCTTGACCGGCTTTGCAGTGGAAAAATTTTTCTTGATCATGGACGATTCTTCCACCGACAGCTTTGGAGGCGCTGCAGCAGTCCCGGCTTTACGAAGCCTGTTGGTTTGACTATTGAAGTTTTGTTGTTGATGAATTGTGGGGCCTGATATCATCGGTCTTAAATTTCGAATGAACGTTTAATAATCTGTTTTTCGGCCTCTACAGCACTAAGGTTAGCTTCATAGAGCCGGTTGGCACTAACGAGCTGTGTCATTTCGCGTACCAGGTCTACATCCGGATAGCGAACCATTCCGTTTTCATCCGCATCGGGATGGTTGGGGTCAAACTCATATCTGTAATTTTCCTGTTCGGTTACCTCAAATTCAGGCCCGATTCCGCCTGAATTGTTTTGCACTGACGACTGCATTGGCGACGGTGCCGAGAAATGCTTTTCGTCTGATGTACTAAGTGTTGAAATGCTGTCCAACAAAAGGTTTTTAAATTTATCCTGATGGACTGCTTTAGTTTGCACCGTTTGGGGTCGATACATATCATCAGATCCCTTGGGAGCAGAAACGCCTGCATTGGCAATATTTCTTGATGCAGCGGCAATTTTCTCACGCTGAACAGCAAGCCCACGGCCTGCGGTTTGAAATGTGGAAAAAACTCTGTCTGGTAGCATAATAATGTAGGGGTTATTCGTTATCGGTTAATACCGGTAATTCCGTTCTTCATCAGTTCAAAATGATGACGAAGCGAACGTGTCACCAGCTGAACCCGGGCCTGAGTGTCGGCCATTTCAATTAGTTCATCCTCCAGCTCTATTTCCTGGTCCGTTTCTACGATACTTGGAGTAACCTCTTTCATTCCACGCACGCCTTCTCCGTTCTTAACACGCTGAAGCTCTTCTTCAAAATCTACTCTGTGCTTTTTAAAACCCGGAGTATCTGCATTCGCAATATTTCCCGCCGTCACACGCTGCCTGAGCGTGTAAGTATCCATCGCACGTGCTAATAACTGACTATGGTTGCTGTCGACAAATTTCATATTCAATCGGTTATATTCTGTAGTATGTTCACTTCAAATACCAATACGCATCATTCTGCGAATTGAAACAGGGAACAAATTCTATTTAGTGATGTTTAGAATTGTTCGTTTGTTGGCATAACCTGCAAATGGCGTGCCAGTCGTTTTTTTATACTCACATACGGAGCGGTTCTTCTATACAATTATACTCCAATCCGTCATTTTGGAAAGCAACAGTAGAATTGACCGTCAGGCAGGCAAATTTTTCCATCAGAGAATTTTACTTTAAGAGCAAAAACTACGTGCTGATAAACTCGCTACGTCTCATAACTCTCATGAATATTCGTTTTCGACAGAGTTTTTCCGATCGTTATAAACCTTTAGATTAGTTTGGTATGTTAATGGAGTTTAAAAAAACTGTAATAAATAACCGCATTATGGGAGATCAATCAGTAGGTAGCCTCAGATCACTGATATCTGAGACAAAAGATCCTGTATTTCTTATAGAAACAGATTCTGACCTGATTTTTGAGGCAAACAGCGCGGCTATTTCTGCATGCGGGTCTTTCAACCCGATTGGTGAATCAATAATAGATGTGGTTCACATGAACACCCCGGATGGTCTGGCTTTCTTTGATAATCGCTGGCTTACCCCGGTAGAAGAGCTCATTAGTTTGAAAAATAAAACCTACACTAAATTGGTCCTGAATCACCCTTCATCTATACCGGATGAATCTACCCTTTTCACCATCCGTAATATGATTGCGGTACTCCTTCACCGACTACGTTCCCCAATGACCGGAATGCAGGGATATCTTGATATGATTGGTACTGTAACAGACAAAACCGACCAGCGAAAACTCTCTATGGTTAACGAAGGGCTCGACTATCTGTTTGAAATAATGGACGAGCTCGAACTGCTGCATCATGCCGAAGCTTATATTGACGATGAACCCGAAGCTGATCTTTCAGATGCTGAATCCGTTATTCGTGAAGTTCTCTACACCTACGAGCCGAATCTGCAAAACAGAATTACTGTTATCAACAATAGCACGGGGGAATTCAAATTTAACGCGGCTGAATTGAAACAAATCCTGACACTTCTGACTGATAATGCAACGGAACACACCTCAGGTGCAGATCAGCCTATTATGATTGAAATTGAATCAGACAGCAGAATAAATATTTCAAATGGCGGTACACCTATTCCGGAAAACATCGCATCATCGCTCTACTTTCCATTTGTTACGACTAAAGCGAATAATCTGGGCATTGGCCTGAGCCTTGCACAAATCATAGCGAGCCGAAGACGCGCAACAATATTGCTTTCTGAAAACAGCGAGGAAAATGGAATCTGTTTCTCACTGTTCAGTTGTCCTGTTAACAATAATTAATCGTCATTCTCTTCTATCGTCACCGGAGCTGCCACCTGTTCACCGGACGAACCGTTTAATAACCTGATGAACGCACCCCGTTCGAGGTGGCACCTGCCCGGTATATCCATCTCTACTCCGTGTCTGTAACCCGTTGGAGATTAGCTCACTATCTGATTATTGGATATTCAAAAATATCAGATAGTTATTTATCAATTCTCAAAATGAACCGATAAAAAACCAGCGCCGCCCTTTAACAAACAGATCGTATTATTCTCGAAAGGTATAGTTAAAGTTTCTCAACCATTTTTCGGTCTGTTTAAATAAACTCCAACGCGATTCAATATGCAAACAACCATGACGGACCAAATCAAAAAGGTTAAAGATTTCGCAACGCCAACTCCAATTAATAGGGAAAGCCGCTTTGAGTACAATGAACTCTTTTTCTCCATAACAGACCCAAAATCGACCATTACATATGCAAATGATGTGTTTGTAAGGATCAGTAAATATGATGTGGATAACATTGTGGGGCAGCTTCACAAACTGATTCGCCACCCGGATATGCCACGATCTGTATTTTACGAATTCTGGGAACATCTCAAACAAGATAAACCGGTGGCTGCGTACGTAAAAAACATTGCAAAAGACGGATCCTATTATTGGGTTATGGCACTCGCATTTCCTTGTGATGGAGGCTATTTGTCGGTTCGTTTAAAGCCGGGGAGTGAACTTTTCAAAACGGTCAAAGATGTTTACAAAACCGTTCTGGACCACGAGCAGAAGCAAGAGTCCGTCACTGATAAAAGAACCGCCATGCACTCCTCGCATGATGTACTCTTATCAGAATTGGGAAAAGCAGGATTCAGCAGTTATGACGAATTTATGTGGAATGCACTTCAAAGTGAGATGGAAAGCCGGGAATCTATTTTAGAATCGTCTGGTGACCTAAACCGCCATAACGGTGAGTATATACCCCGTGAACTATTGGAAGTGGAAAAAATTCTTCGGGAACTTGTCCTTGCCCTCGGGCAGCTCAAGCAGATTCACACTTCTCTGGTAGGTCATTCCGATTATATTCTAAAGCTTTCCCGCTCGGTACTTCTTCTGTCCAAGAATGCACAAATCAGCTCAGCAAAGTTAGATCAACAGGACCGGTCGCTCTCTGTCGTAGCTGAAAAGATGGGCGAGCAATCGATGGATGGAGAGACACATCTCATAGAAATGCAGAGGAATATTTTTGACCTGAGTGAATTGATTGGTGAACTCAACTTCAACATTATTTCGTCGAAACTGCAGGCAGAAATCACGAAATATTTTCTTGAAGAGATCAATGAGACAGATCACACTGGCCACACTCAGTTGATTACTCAGAGTAGAGCACTCCATCTTTTGTACGACGCATTTATTCCAAAAATTGACTACATCTCTACTGATCTCGGGAAACTGCCTGAAGCGTTAAAGAACCTGTTATCGGGAGTTCATGAAATTGAGCGTTTTCTTCTGGTTCTGCGGTTTATTCATATCAAGGGGAAAGTTGAAATTGCCCGGATGAATGACGAGTCCAACTCATTTTCCAATACATTCCAGGAATTGATTGATGAAGTAAACTCAGCAGAACAACGCCTTGATAAACTTGGAGATATCATCCGAACGCATGAAAAAACCGGAACTCTATATGCCGGTTATAAGGGTAAGCTAAGTGAACTCGCCGCCCGTTTAAAAAGCTACCGAAAAAATCACTCTGAAGATGAGGCTGCTCAAAACAAGTATAACAGCGAAGTTGCAGCATAACGGAATAAAAACGGTATAACTTCGGGAGATGCGGCATCTCCATAATTGAATTAAGACCCGTCGTCTTTTGCAAGGTTTGGAGATCCCGTCTCGAAGGCCAGGATGACTTTTGCTGAGCCTCATACCCACAAGAAGACCTGTAGAATCATAAAACTATGGGTTAAGTTAAACTCCGTGGGATCTTGAAACGGATCCCTTTGAGTTTAATCTACCCTACCCGGCCTATAAATAGTCCATTCTGGAATTTCCATCAGCCAACCTTCTCATACTTCCCTTTCCTGATGCGGGTCAATTTACGTTCATCAATTAACGTATTTAAATACCGCTTGGCCGTACGATCTGCAATATTCATTTTATTGGCCAGTTCTACTGCTTCAGATGTTTCAAATGCTGGTGGGAGTACATTATAAAATTTGTTATACCGGTCGCCCTTTGCATCTGGCTGAGCTTCAATAGGCAGCTGCTCAAATGCGCGAATGGTATGCTTAAGACAGGTGTCTGCAATCCAAAGTGACGCAATCACGTCATCGTCAGCCGGCATCAAATAATCACTGTCTGTGAGTCTGCTCGGATCGCTTTCAAACCAGCGGATAGCCGAAAAGATAATCGTGAATTTGAGCGTATAGATTGCCGCTCTGTAATTGGCTTTCTTCAGTTCAGCGGGAAGCGCAAGCTCCTCGATGAACTCCATTTTTTCAGCAAATGTATCATCTATCATCTGCCACTGATTGTTGTTCAGTTCCACAATTATCGGCACTTTACGGGAGAGAAGAGAGGTGTTCATTCGCCCTAACTGGTTCCTGAGTTCATCCAGATGCTGATTCAGCATTCGTGATGACGAATCAGGTCGGTGACTTTGCCAGGCCGCTTCTTTTTTACCGCAGTACACCAAAAAAGAGGAGAGAATCGTGCTGTCGAACCCGGAGCTAAACATCCGGTAGTGATCAATATCTCCAACAATTCCATTGGAAAGCGTATAGAGGCAGCCGGTCCCGATCTTTGCCACCCGAAACGCATCGCGATAGAGATTCTCCTGCTGGCCGCTATGTCCTTTCTCCGTTTCGTTGAGCACTCCCGGTGAAAGTGGATTAGTCTCATAAATAGCATGTCCCCGATCCCGGAATGCCGCCGCTGACTCTTGCTGAGAGCGGATGGCCTCAGTTAACGAGTGCCACAGGCGGGGAGTGTCTGATTCCCGTTTACGAGAACCTCCATCAAGAAAATTCAGTGCTTTTTTTGTGTAGATTTCGGCAGAACCCGATTTATCGATCAAAAACTGGTTCAGCGACGCTGTGTAATATCCGTCTGCGTGCTCGGCCACAACATTTGGTGTGTAGGCGGCAACAGAGGGGAGCAATGACAGAAAAAAAAGATCTCGTTTTGTTGGATCCGTCAGTGACTCACAGCAGGCCGCCAGAAGAGACGGCAAGCAGCTGTAGGCTTCATCCGAGATGGGTTGTGATTCAGAAATCCATGCCGATTCTTGTTGTTCAAGGTCCAGCTCGGCTCGGATTTGATGAATTTCCGCCTTAATTGTTTTCAGATTCTTCAGCGCAACCGAACGCGACATCTTCGAGGGAGCAGCACCAGGACCGGTTTGGACAGCTCTGAGTTTATCAAGCGTAGACAGTTTTTGTTCTTCCCAGTAGCAAAGGTCCGAAAGCAGTTCGTAACTATCGTCGCTGAATCGTTTCTCTTTTACGAGCTTCAGACCTGCCATGTACCAGGTTTTGCGTGTTTCCTGGCTAAGATGGTTTGGCGGCTCTGGAACAGTACTGTATCTGTTTTTGCTCATCGACTATTATTTTACCTGTGATATAAACAGCCAAAATAATAAATATTCGATAGCTTCAGAGCGTTTTATCTGTCGAGAGTTGTAAATTCACAAAAATAAAAAACGTCGCCCTTATCAGGACAACGCTTTACGGGGTTTCCGCCTTTTTATTCCACCAACCATTCTTAAGTCTGAAAGGTACAGGCATCTTCAAAACCGCTGCCAATATCCCTCAATACTTTCATCTCTAACATTATCAACCTCATCAACAATAGAAAATATAAGTGCTCATACTAAACCTGCTTTTTCCTAATAAACTTGTTGACTAAGCAAGAGCTCCTGCTGCTTTTGTGCTGCCATCAAGCACTTCGTCTGGAACATCAAAAAGTACTTGTTCAACATCGACAATCATCTTCACCTTGTCCTTCACTTTGCCAATTCCTGAGAGATATTTACCTTGCTCACCTGCTCCAAGCGCCGGAACTTCCTCAATTTGATTGCCATCGATATCTGCTACTTCAGAAACCTTATCTACAATTATTCCCATCAAATATTGATTTTCCTGAACTACAATTATGCAGGTTTCTTCCGTATGTTCAACTTCTTCAAGCTCAAAGCGGCATCTCAGATTCATCACCGGCACAATTTTCCCACGCAGGTTCAGTACGCCTTTTATATAATCCGGCATCCTTGGAACCGGCGTAATCGGCATCAGCCCAATAATTTCCTGTACTTTCAGGATTTTAATTGCATACTCTTCTTTCCCGAGAAAAAAGCTGAGAAATTTTCCCCCTTCTACGGCAAATGCTTGTTCTTCAACCAATGCTTCTTTTTCTTCTTTGTTTTCCATAACTGTTTATTCTGACTGTTTTTCTTTAATTAATCAATTTTTTTAAACCCGATACACCTTGCTTCGAATAGTCGGCTCTGTTATTTGGGGTTTTACATTCACAGTTGAGTATAAATACATTATCGACTTTGGTCAGAATTCCTTAAACTATTCCGCATCGTTCTAATCCATTGGCAGAGCATGTGTAAAGTGACCCTGACAACTCTATCAGCCAACCGTTATACCTTTTCTAATCCCGGTGAATATGTCTCAAAAATTATACAATTCACCATCGCCCGGCGGGCATAAATAGCCCATCATAATTGAGAGGCAATAGACAAAAGAATGCCCTGTTGCGACGGACGTCTGCGTCTCTTAATCTAAATTCAGAATATTAAGATCTATGATGATTGATCTGTCTGAGAAATTAACGCTCTATGTTTTAAACCTGGGTTCGATTCATAAAAAATGTAAAAGTATACTCCCCCTTCCGATTTTAATTTTAAGAATTGAACTCAGGTTTTAACCCGGATTATTCAAGAAGATGTGTGTATAAGTACCTTAACGTATTAAAATTTTTTGGTGTATAATCCGGGTTAAGGCTGTAAGCTACAGATTGGTAAACTGATTCAAGGCTTTGCAAAACCGTGCTTTTGCCACATTTCGTCATTATCACTGCGTGGGAATCGCCTCGCCCGGTGCGTGACATTGAAATCTTCACGTCCGCCGGCTGGCGGACTGGCCCTGAACTATGACAAAATCCCTTGGTTTGCAAAGCCTTCTGATAAGTAGAATTGGTATATCAGAAAAGAGAGTGAAATAAACGACGTTAAACAGAGGTATACTTCTGTGTCATAATTTTTTCAATACACAATTCTACAATTTCGCTCACTCACAAAACTTATTGGTTACCAGCAGACCTTTTCAGGCTTTTTGAACCCCCGTCAATTCAACTATTTTCTCTCGAAGGGTTTCGGGAGTAAATGGTTTGTGGACGAACCCTGCCCGGTTAGCATTTATCTCGTTTATTCGCTGTGGATTACTTTCTGTTGAGATGATCAGAATGGGCAGATCTTTAGTCTCCGGCTTGCTTCTGACGTGGTTCAGCATCTCCATTCCATCCATAACCGGCATGTTCACATCAATAAACAGTATGTCTATCCAGTTATCAGCGAGCACTTCCAGGCCTTTCTGGCCATTTTCCGCCTCTAATACGTCGCCGACAGAAACGCCGCTCATATTAAGTGTTCTGATGATCATTTTCCTCATGACCGAACTATCATCAACTACAAGCACATTTAAAGGCATAATTCCGGATTTTCGTTAGTAGTTAATTTATAATTGTCTGAAACGGCTTCCTTTTTATGCTTTTTATGATTGCAGCTGAGATATCATGCAAAGGCAGCACCTCATTCGCTGCGCCAATCTTTTTCGCCTCTTTTGGCATGCCATAAACAACAGACGTAGCTTCGTCCTGTGCAATTGTATGTGCTCCTTTTCCTTTCATTGCCAGCATCCCTTTTGCGCCATCAGCACCCATACCTGTAAGAATTACGCCGCTGGCGTTCACCCCAACAGATTCAGCTACGGAGTTGAAAAGCACATCCACGCTCGGTCGGTGATGATGCACGGGCGGGCCCTGTTTGACGCGTACATAATATTTTGCGCTTTTTCGTTTAACAAGCATATGGAAGTTGCCGGGGGCCAGCAGAGCCGTACCCTGTTCTATTACATCGTTATCTTCCGCTTCCTTGACCCGAAGACTGCAAATGGAGTCGAGACGATCGGCAAAACTTTTTGTGAATACAGGTGGCATATGCTGTACAATTACTATTCCCGGCATGTTGGCCGGAAGACAGGTAAGAACCGTTTCGAGTGCTTTAGTTCCACCTGTGGATGCCCCGATTGCGATTATTTTATCGGTTGTATGGTGTAAAGCGGCGTTTTGCTGTGCTTTGTCTGCACCAGCCCCGTCTGGAGTGTCGATCTTTGTCTGCACGTTTTTGTCAAATTTTGCCTGCGACGCTGTCCGAACCGCTTTAACAATGGTTTTTGAAATATTCTGTGCTGAGTAAGAAGACCCCGGTTTGCATATCACATCAACTGCACCGAGCCTCAGAGCCGTCAACGCATTTTTACTATTCTTCGGAGTCAGCGAGCTCACAACAACCACAGGTAACGGGTAATGCTTCATTAGCTTGGCAAGAAATGACAGTCCGTCCATTCGTGGCATCTCCAGGTCAAGTGTAAGTACATCTGGCTTAAGCTTTAAGATTTTCTCCCTAGCCACGTACGGATCAATAGCCGTGCCTACTACCGTTATATCATGTTGTTTGTTTAACTCTTCTGTAAGTACTTTACGAACAAGTGCAGAATCGTCAACAATCAGTACTTTAATCATGGATCAAACCTCTTTATAGTAGATTGTTATCTCTGCAATTCCCTCATCCAGATGAACATGCGCGGTTTCCGTCTCCATCCCCTCAAATTCTTTATCAATCTCCTGTTGGCTCATCATAATTTCAGGGGTCCTGATATAGCAGATTTTGTCTCCTTTCGCAAAAATGGGGACCGTATTCCCACAAATAATATTCGCAATTTCGCACAGCGCCCCCTCTTTGAGCTGCTGGCTTTCCTCTTCCATACCAAGCATATTTTCAGCGATGGAATCAAAGAGTTCTGAAGATACCCGAATCTGCATACCGCCTTCTGCGGCTCCATCGAAGTGCACGAGTGCGCTTATGCTATCATCGTCCAGGTCATCAGTTTCTTCTTCTATTTCCCACTCCTCAAGCGGGAACATATAACATGTAATCTCAAATGTTCGGCAAGCAATACCTTTTAGTTTTCCATCATGAAGTGCAGGTGTCATAATTACTCCTCGTTTATCTTCTTTCTTATCTGGTCTTCCAGCAGAGTGGTTGTAAATTCTTTATGAACAAATCCCATGCCGCGTTTTAAAATAGCATCAATTCGTTTTTCATCATTTTCTGTAGAAACAACAACCGCTGGTATATCTCTGTATTTGGGATTATCTGCAACATAGTCGAGCATTTCCATCCCGTCCATTACCGGCATATAGATATCCACAAGCATAAGGTCGATATCGTATTTACCAAGCATTTCAAGTCCTATCTTTCCATTTTCTGCCTCGTAAATATCCCCGACATCAAATTTACTTGCTGTCAGCGTTCGCCGCAGCACCACACGCATGGTAGGATCGTCTTCTACAATAAGCACATTATATGTCATAAGACTGCCGGGTTAATGAGGTATTACGTTCTGGGTTAACCTGATCATCAATTTTTAAATATAGGCGCTTTAAAGTCTAAGCTTTCGCCAGACACCTTCACGATTTCCTCACGCAGCATTTCCGCTGTAAACGGTTTGTGTACAAACCCCAATCCCAAAGAGTTTATCTGATTAATCATGCTCTCATTGCTTTCAGTTGACACAATTAAAATAGGAATGTGCTTTGATACAGACCTGTTTCGAATTGTTTCAAGCACTTGCATCCCATCCATAACAGGCATATAGAGATCCAGAATAATCAAGCCTATATCCTCTGTGTCAACCCACTCGAGAGCCTGTTCGCCATCTGAGGCTTCAAATATTTTGTTTATCGAAATATCACTCATTTTCAGCGTCCTCTTCATCATCAAACGCATAACTGAACAGTCATCAACGATTAAAACATTAGTTTTCATTATAGCACTCATAATTACTCCGGTTACAATTAAATTTTAGCATTACATCTCAGCCTGGCGCCATGGCGGGTGCCGTTCCAATTGGCTGTTTATTTACGGTTACAAACCCGTCTGATACTCTAAGAGCCATTGTCCGCGAAATATTACCGCCAACATCCTGTGTCTTAATCATGAATCCATTTTTCCACAAGAGCTTTCTGAGCGTTGTAAAGTTCCGTTTACCAATTTTAAAATAATCATCATCGCCCGCTTTTTTCATGCTTGCTCCTCCAGCCACAGTTATAACAATATTCTCTTTTCTCGCCCCCAAATCGTAACAGATACCAAGAAGCTTCGACAACCCGGAATCAACATACATTGCAGGTTTAATTTTAGCTTTTTCAGGATCTGCCTTCGAAAGCGGTAACATCACGTGTAATAAACCAGCGACACCGGCAACCGGATCGTATATGGTTATTCCCAGACAGCTCCCCAGCGCATACGTTATAATTATTTCGCTTGGTTTGTTCGATACATGCAATTCCCCTACTCCAACAATTGATTTCATTCAGTGCAACCCCATAACTATTGTTTCTGATATGCAGCGGGAATAATATTTACGAAATTATGATCTTTTCCAGAGGCACTTTCCGAGTGACCCAGGAAAAGATAACCGCCGGGTTCCAGCAGATCGTAAAATTTTGATACCAGCTCCATTTGCGTTTTCCTGTTAAAATAGATCATCACGTTTCTGCACATTATCACGTGAAACGGACCTTTCAATGGCCATTTTTCGAGCAAATTCAGGCGTCCATATGTAATCAGATCCTGAACAGGCGGTTTCACTTCAAAACCTTTCTCATGCTTATTAAAATATTTCTGGAGGTAATACTCCGGTAAATCGCGGGTTTTATCAGATTCGTAAATACCCGATTTTGCCCGCCGTAAAATATCCCGGGAAAGATCCGTCGCCAGGATTTTCACCGAAAATCGTCGTTGAAACTCTTTCTGCTCAAACAGCGTCATGCCAAGTGTAACGGGTTCTTCGCCCGATGAACACCCGGCCGACCACCATTTGTACTCCCTGTCTTTCATGTGCGGAATCACATTCTCCACCAGATAATCGTAGTGCTGCTTCTCTCTGAAGAAGCTCGTTTTATTGGTAGTGAGTACATCAACGAGTGTCAAAAATTCACCCCCTGTTTTGTCCGTTTCTACAAAGTCCAGGTATTCGGTAAAACTTCCGAGCCTGAGCTTACGCAACCGTTTCATCAGCCGGGCACGAACGAGGGCCTCTTTGCCCTCGTGCAGAAAGATACCGCTGTAATCATGCAGCATTTTTTTTACCCGATTGAACTCTTTTTTACCGAGCATAATCGTTGAAGAATTATCTAATCTACTTTCAGTGTGCATTCTCTTCCTTTTTTAAAAACCGGTTATCCCTTTGGTTTTCTCTTACAGCGCTGTTTATGCCCATCCCGTGGGTTGTTCATTACTGTACCACGGCTGACGTGTCAAGGATCAGGCCAACTCGGCCATCTCCTAAAATGGCGCCACCCGAAATATGTGGCATCTTCACCATCATATTAATTGACTTACCTACAAGCTGTTGCTGACCAATCACTTCGTCTAGGAGAAGCGCGTACTGCCTGTTGTTATTTTTGATAATTAGCATCGTGCCTTTCAGTAAATCTTCAATCGCACCGTCAATATTAAACATCTTATGCAGGCGAATCACCGGTACAGATTTTCCTCGGAACGACACATGTTCCGTCTCGCCCATCACGGTATAGATGTCATCACTGTCTGCCCGGAAGGTCATATCTATATTTATTGTTGGGACTATAAATCGCTGATCCCCCACCCTCACGAGCATACCATCGGTAATGGCAAGTGTGAATGGAATCTCAAGAGATACTTTTGTGCCCTCACCCGGTTTTGAACTGACTTCTACTTTACCCTGAAGCTGCTCAATCGACCGGCGCACAACATCCATACCTACGCCGCGACCCGACAGGTCAGTAACCTCATCCACTGATGAGAAGCCGGGAAGAAAAATAAGGCCGAAAATCTCGCTGTCCGTCATCTTTTTATCCGGATCTACGAGGCCTTTTTCTATCGCTTTTGCGAGTACTTTTTCCTTATTAATTCCTCTACCGTCATCTTCAATTTCAATGACGACTTTCCCCCCTTCCTGGTAGGCCCGCAGCCACAGATTTGCAGATTCCGGCTTACCAGCATTAGTGCGGTCTTCCGGATCCTCAATTCCGTGATCGAGGGCATTTCGCAGCATGTGAACCAGCGGCTCATTGATGATATCGACCATGTTCCGGTCAATTTCTGTGTCCTCACCAACAGTAGAGAATTTCACAGTCTTCCCCGCTTTTCTGGCAAGATCACGCACTAAGCGGTTCATCTTATGGAATGTAGCACGAAGCGGAACCATCCTCAGAATTAAACTTGTATCCTGCAGCTCGCGCAGGATTTTTGAGGTATGATTTACCTTCTTCATCAGATCTGAATCTTCTGAAATTGAACTGTCCTGCGCCACAACAGAGTGCGCAATAACAAGCTCTCCAACCATATCGATAAGCCTGTCGAGCCGCCCCACATTAACGCGTACAGTGGATTCAATTTCCGTTTTTTGAGTTGAATTATCAGGAGCAGCTGTCGTCTCGTTATCAGACGTTGCTACTTCGCTTTTCCCGGCCGCCAGGGCGCTTTCTGTTTTTACAGGCGGTGGCACCGTACCGCCCTCTTTTTTCAACCCATCGGCGGGTGAGTTACCGTCATCGAAAATGTGGTTCAGAACCTTCATCATGCGGTCATAGCCCGCCGGTCTTGGCAGCGGATCTCCGGGCTGGCTGGTCTCTACGACTTCAAGCATCTTTTTCAGAATGTCAATAGACTCCAGCGTAATATCCGCGCAGGCCATATCAAACTGCTGCTCACCTTCACGCACCATACTTAAGAGCGTTTCTACCGAGTGTGTATACTCAGATATTGGGTCGAGCCCCATAAACGCCGACGTTCCTTTTACCGTGTGAAATGCCCTGAAAACAGTATTTATCAGCTCTTCATTATCCGGCGATTCTTCGAGATCAAGAAGCGCACTTTCAGCTGTTTCTATCAGGTCGGAACACTCCGTGACAAACTCGCCGAGCATTCCCGGTTCTGAGTCATCCGGAATTAAAAACACTTTCTCTTCCTCAACAGTAGCTTCTGCTTTAGGCTGATCATTCTCTGCAACAGGCGTATTGTCAGACGCCCATTCTTCATCGCTGACTGCTTCAATTGCCTGCTCCGTTTTTTCGGAGATGAAGATGAGCCAACCCTTTTCAGGTTTTTTCTTGGACGCAACCATGTCTGCTTTGTCCGCAGCGGCAGTGAGAGCTTTAGATGCCACTTCTGGTCCCTCAGTTGATAAATGGCGTAGTATTTTAGTAAGCAAGTCCAGCTCAGCCGGCTCAATTTTCTTCTCATCAAGCATCATAATATTAGATGCCAGATCATCAAGTGTCACCCCTTTTATTCTTTCATCTATCTTGTCTTCTTTTTTCGGTGAGCTGGCCTTGGCAGATATCTCCTCATCACTAATCTTATCCATCTCAATCACCTTATCTGCCGACTCTTTTCCGCCGGATATCGCTTGTTCCAGATCAGCACATGAGCGCTCGAAGTCCTCTACATTGATGTTACCATCTTTAACCATATACTCTCTGATGGTGTTAATTCCATGCATGGTTGACGTTTTAACGCTCGTAAAATAGTCATCTTTTTCATAAAGGTGCTTCAGACCTTCCCAGGCAAAGTTTATCAGTCGCTGCAGCTGCACGCCCTGGTCATCCAGCTCACTGATAAATTCTTCAAATTTCGCTCCGGCTACCTTTATATTCTCCCGGTCATTTGGCCAAACATCGGCCAGTGCCTTGATAATCTCAGCCAGAATTTCTGCATTTTTTTTGTTTATATCACTCATGTCTCGTTCCTCTATCTGGATTCACTTAAAGCCATATTTACCCAAAAATCACCGCTGAATCCGGTAAACTTCATTTTCTCAGTCGGGGGTTTATTCGGCAGAAATAGTGTAAGGTCACTACCACGTGTAGCGGTTGGTAACGATGATTGACCCCTGAAGCCTACAGTTTCGACATTGGCTGCTACATCACCCGCGAGTATGTTTGATATCTCACCGACCAGGTCTCCCATATCATCACTTTCGAAGGGGATTTCCACGCCTATGAATATCTCAGAAAGCTTAAGGGCTGTTTCCCGGGGAATCACAATCATCAGGGAAAGTGTATGATGCTGATTGAATACTGCAATATTCCCAATAATGCCATTCAGGGAACTTGCCTGTTCGCTCTGTTCTACATAGTCAGGCTCGCTGCCAATAATCGATGCAAATGTATTAATTACAGATTCCTTTACGAGCCCTGTGATTTCAGCTGGTATTTCGTGAACATCTATTAAACTTTTGGGTATCATGTGTCGTTGCTCTTTTTTATGATTTAAGGATGCTCTGGAAGAAGCTTTTTTCTTCCTCTTCTTCACACTCTTCACCGACGATATTACCTTCGTCATCGAAATAGCGGCTGATTGTTTTATGCATTTTGTCTGCTGTGAAAGGCTTGGTGATATATTCATTGGCTCCGCCTTCATTCAGCGCCTTGTCCACTTTACCCATCGACTTTTCAGCCGTCACCATAATAATCGGTATATGATCATTACCCCCCTGATCCCGAACGGTTCTCGAAAACTCTACTCCGGTCATGTTGGGCATGTTCCAGTCCACAAACATAATCTGTATTTCATCATTGAATTTATTGAGTGCATCCTGCCCGTCCATCGCTTCTACATATTCAAAATCGGCCAGCATCAGCTGATCAAGCGCTCGCTTTACCGCACTCCTCATTATTTTCGAATCATCCACTACAAGTGCTTTAACTTTTCCCATCCTTAACTCCCATTATTCTATTAAATCAATTTTGAGTGGCGGTATTACCCATCTCTGTCAGGTTATTCGACATATAACTGTTTAAACAATTCACATCCGCAACCTAAGGCGATCCGCTTTATTTGCTTTTTTAGGCTTTTATCACTTATCGGAATAAGATTAAAATCTCTTAAGCATTGGGCATATTTATAACATCACTATCTCATTCGATGCAGCATGTTCATTTGAGAGAATCCTGGTCATTGGAAGCATTAGGAGACAACTTAATTATTAACATTCCTTCCTGAGAGCCGATAAGTATTCCTTAACCATTACTCAGAAACCAGCTTTTGAAGCCAGGGTAGTAAATGCTAAATAGCTTCGTCCTTCCCTCATCAATATCTTCAGGTCAGGCTATAGATGGTGTGCAGCCCATTCAGGGATTTGCGCCCTACAACCAGCTCGCTGAATTGATGCCGACATTTCGCCTTGCGGAGGATGGGGCCAAACCTGAGGATGAGGATAAAAAAAGATCGGACGTTGAGGCGATTGATCCCGAGTCTGAAGAGGAGAAATCACTCCACGAAATCTTTAGACTCTCTTTTAATGTGAGTTTCAATGAGCTACTTGATTATTTTTTAATCCCCGAACAAGATAAAATTATGGGACTAAAATATAAATTCAGAAATGAACGAAATGTAGACGAGCTGACCATTTTTCCACCATCAGGAAAAACACCTGCTGAATTAAAACAATTCAGAGATCAGCTCTATGAGTTCCAGATGCAGCTATTCAAGACTCCAAAAGGTATTCACTGCCATATAATTTTGTAAAAACAGCTACGATCTTCCTAAAATGCGGCCTTAGCTTCAACAAGCGGCGCGGTAAGTACAAATTGTGGCGTTTTGCGATCCCTCTTATCCATGATGATTCTGCCGTTTATCTGATCGCTTATCTGTGCGCAAATCTTCAATCCAAGCAGTGCCGGGCTCTCACCCTTCACGTCTTCAGTCAATCGTATAATCTCTTTTGTCTTAAAGATCTCTTTAAGTGATGAGTCAGTAATAGTGTCGCCCGTGCTCCTGATGAGAAGTGCAAATTCCGATTCATCGCGATCTACCTCAACCTCCAGTGCTTCATTTTTAGATGAAAAGCTATCCGCTATAGTAATCAGATTATAGATCATCAGTTTTATTTGGAAAAGTTCCGCTTTAACAAACACTGGTTCTTTCGATTCAATAAAGTTTATGGACGAGGCTCTGAGTTCTGTTGAATTCGAGACGATGCTTTTCACTTCATTCACGAGCCAGTTTAATTCCACAACCGGCTTTTCCGACGTCTCCCCTTCAAAAGTCTCTCCCCTGTAAATATCGTGGAGCTGTTCAAGAAGAAATCCGATTTCATTCAAACCCGCACCAATATTCTGGCTGTATCTCGTTAGTTTCTCCGGGTTATCCAAACTTTCCAAACTGTCAAGATTGTTGGTCAAGAGCTCCAGATACCCTGATACTGCACTCAATGGAGACATCACGTTATGCATGAAATGGCGTACTGTTCGGTTCTGCAGCTGATGTACCGCCTTGAGGTGCTTATACTTTCGCTTGAGGCTTTCTAACTCGTAATAATTTTTACCGTTTATGGCCTGTTTGTTCTGCTGCATATACAACTCGACGGTTCCCCGTCTTAATTTTGGATCATACGCCCTTTTTATCATCAAAAAAGTATCGTACGGCCCTGCCTGTAAATTTATTTCCGAAAGTAATAGAAGCGTTGCTCAAACATCATTATTTGAATACACAACTACCCGGTGTTTGCCGGTTTCTCATTACTAAACGCCTCTTATAATATGAAATTATTCTAATATTATAAAATTTTAATATCAACTATTCAAGTCAGGCCCTTCTATTTTTGGCTCAATGATGGCACATAACGCAGAGTACAGGGATTTTACTATTTTAAATTATAGTCGGTTTTCAATAACCTGGGTTTCAGCCTCTAATTATAACCGCATTTATTCACCAGCTAATCCGTTACAAATCGATTTGAGCGATATGTAATCGTTTACCAGAATAAATCACTAATAAAATTATATGCCTCAAAACGTTTAACGTTAATTGACGATAGTTAAAGATCAATTATCATTTCTGCTCTTGGCTAATGATATTGCTTGGTATATTTTAGACCCTTGCACATAAACAGATGACCCCGATCTCACTATGAACAAATCGTCCGGCAAAACAACGGATAGAGCGGAAAAACTCTTGCCTGAGCTTACTCGCGAAATCTTTTTCGCTGACAGCTACCACTCGGCGCTGGGCGAGACGCTGAGAATTCTAAACGGATATATGAAGCCCGTGTATGCTGAGTGCAGATCTAAACTTGCAAAGAGTTCCGTTTGGATAATCTCCCATAAGCTAATTGGGGAAGACAAGTCAGCACCTCCCGCATCACTCAACGTAATGTCAGGAAGTGGAAGTGAATTTTACAAACCAAGCCTTGAAGTGGTCGATGAAGTTTGGATAGCAGATCACTCCTCAACAGAAGACGCAACGCTTCCTGAATTTTTGAGTCAAAATGAATTTCTGATCTCTATTTGCCTGCAGGTTGCGTTTAGTAGCGGCAGGAACGATTTGATGCGATTTTTCTACACCGCAAAGTCGAAGAAACTATCTAAACTGAAGCGCGAACTTGAACGGCTGCTCCCCCAGTTTAAACGCCTGGTTCAGAAAAAATACGACGTAAAAGAAATTAGAAACTCCGAGCAGCGCTACCGGACTCTGTTTATGGAAGATATAAACCCGAGTTTTATTGCGTCACCGGATGGATCCATTAAGGAGTGTAACCAAGCCTTCATGAAGCTTTTTGGATTTAAGTCCAAAAAGGCAGCCCTTGAAAGTAATTTTAATGATCGGTTTACCAATTATATGCACCAGGTCTTTTTCTGGGAAAGTCTGCAACAAAAGGAGCATATCAACAATCACGAAATGCCCGCATCTACCGTAAACGGTGATAATGTGTACACCATATTAAAAGCTACCGGCAGCTACGACCAGAACTCCCACCTTACAGAGATAGTCGGGTACATTCAGGATATTACAGACCGGAAGGAAGCGGAGGTTGCCCTTCGAAAAAGTGAAGAGCGCTACCGCAGCCTCATTGAAACCACCAACGACTGGGTCTGGGAAGTAGATGAAAACTTTCATTTCACATACTCCAGTCTAAAAATTCAGACAATTCTCGGATATGAACTTAATAACGTACTAGGAAGTTCAATCCTCGACCTCATACCTTCTCAGAGGCGCGAAGATGTGGAAAAAGAGCTAACGGACCTCGCCGTCAGACAGGAAGCGTTTGTAGGAGTAGAACAATACTTTGAAGATTCCGAAGGAAATACCGCCATATTTGAAACAAGCGGAGTTCCGCTCTTTACCAACAATGGTATTTTTAAGGGCTATAGGGGGATTTCCAAGGACATCACCGAGCGGAAAAAGACCGAACGACAAATTGCCAGGATGAATGATGAGCTTGAAAACAAAGTAATTGAGCGCACCAAAATGCTCCGGATTGCCAACAAAGAGCTGGAAGCATTCAGTTATTCAGTATCACACGATTTACGCGCACCGCTTCGAAGTATTGATGGCTTCAGTCAGGCTCTGATTGAAGACTATGGTGATACGCTCGATACAACAGCTACAAATTATTTGTCGCGCGTACGGTCTGCTGCGCAGCGAATGTCTACCCTGATTGACGATATGATTAAACTGGCAAAGGTGTCGCGTACTGAACTCTCTAAAAAAAGAATTAACCTGTCAGATATAGCTATATCAATATCTAAATCTTTGGAAGAAATGGACCCCAACCGTGATGCCGAGTTTATCATTCAGCCTCACCTGCATGTGATGGGAGATGAAAATCTGATGAAAGTTGTGCTCCAGAATCTGCTGGAAAACTCCTGGAAATTCACTTCAAAAGAGAGGACTACTCGTATTGAAGTCGGGTCAAAAACTGTCGACCATCAAATTGTATACTTTGTGCGTGATAACGGCGCCGGCTTTGATATGAATTATGCAAAAAAAATCTTTACACCGTTTCAGCGGCTTCATAAAGAGACAGACTTTCCCGGAACCGGCATCGGGCTCTCTACTGTTCAGCGAATCATACACCGACATCTTGGTAAAATATGGGCTGAAGGAGAACCAGGTGAAGGCGCTGTTTTCAGTTTTACGATGAGGACGAGCTCAAAACAAAGTATTGATTAGAATATTCATTATCGATTCAGATAGTTATATATTTGACGATAATTCAATACCGATTCACATACATACTGCAAAAAGGCATCCCGATGGGCCAGAGACTTCTGCAATGTTATCAGGCAACTGTACGTTTTCATAACCGGTGAGATGACCCCGAGGTAGAATCAGACATCATCTTTATAAATACGCAATAAAGCAACATAGTTGACCAAAACATGCCCCATTCAGACAAATCCATCCTTATTATTGAGGACAACCCGGACGACGGATTGCTGACAGTGCGTGCGCTTAAAAAACTCAACTACAGCAATATTCGGCTTGCAGAAACCGGCTCGGAGGCACTTGAATACCTGTATGATCAAAGTGATAAAGAGGCTAAAAAACATCTTCCGCCCGATTTAATACTGCTCGATTTAAACCTCCCGATTATTGACGGATTCACGATCCTTAAGAAAATCCGATCAGCCAAATCTACCAAACACACGCCGGTTATAGTGCTTACCTCTTCCGGTGAGGAGAAGGACATTGAGGAAAGTTACGATCTTGGAGCCAATAGCTACATTCGTAAACCTGTTGATTTCATTGAGTTTGAAAAAGCAGCAGTGCTCATTAGCGAGTACTGGCTTACGCTTAACGTACCACCCTCGTAGACAAACGACCTTCCAGTATATTGTATAAGATTCTGATAAAACACTTAACCTGAGTTTGATTAATAAATCAAGCTATTGAAAGTGAAGCTGTGAGAAAATTAAACTCCAATGAATTTGTGATTAAAAAAATTAGGGAACCTTTTACTTTTCAAGATTCCTGGTTTTCTGACCGTCCCCTCCCTATTTTCTCACTGCCTTATTAGGAGAGACTTCTGCATTCGTTTTTTATAGTCGAACTCAGGTACTTAGATTAGCTTGAGCGAACCGGTTCAGTTATAAATACTCCTTACAAGCTCCGTATACTCCCTCTTGATTCAACTTGTTGAACGTAAAAATTGATTTGCCAACATTATGTAAACAGGGCTAGTACCAGTGCTGTGACCGACATTGTAATAGCAACGGTTGCCATTGAAATGGCTGTTTTATATTTCATGTTTTCAGATTCCAGATCGGCCAGTACAGATGCCACAAGCGGAAAGTTTACGCTCATCCCTTCAAATTTAAGAGAGGCAAAAAACGTAATTCTTTCGCCATCTTCGTCCTTGTAGCTGTACTTCTTATTGAAATGATAGTATAGTCGCCCAAACACCATATCCTCATCCACGCCAACCTCTTCCGCAACCTCGGCAATATCGATTGGCACCCGAAT
>Ga0136598_1000088_pt1 | contig 52451 bp, 43 predicted proteins | sample AntRauTorcE11899_FD_104790 | JGI IMG/M metagenome (GOLD analysis project Ga0136598, IMG submission 104790) | Saline lake microbial communities from Rauer Islands, Antarctica - Metagenome Torckler E11 #899 | ecosystem: Environmental > Aquatic > Non-marine Saline and Alkaline > Saline | place... | reverse complement strand
GGGCCATACCTGGATTCTCTGGAAGGGAAAATGACTGTCATAGACGCAACAGGCGCCGGTCAGGCGGAGATAACGGTTCTTTTGCACGAGGCCGGAGCCGATGATTCTGTGGTGGTACAATCCCTGCCTACTTATTTCGCAAAAACAGATAAACAAGGCGTAGCACAGTTTCAGTATTTGAAAAAGGGGCGATATAAGGTGTTTGCGATGAAAGACGACAATTTGACATTAAAGTACGATATTCCTAATGCGCCCATTGCATTTTTGGCGGAGCCGGTGGAATTGAGTCCCGACACCTTTCCCGAAGCGGAGCTATTATTATTTGAAGCCGTTCCTGCGCCCCGCTTATCCAAAGCGCCATTTTTTCATCACAACCACTGGTCATTTGTATTTAATAAGCCAGATACTCATGTGCGAGTGGAAACGAAAACGGAGGGGTATGAGCTGGCGCGGCTGTGGGTGGAGGACACTTTAAAAGTGTGGCCAAATATCAATCCTCCTGACAGCATTATTTGGTTGACAGATAATGGGGATGAGTTGCGCCGTGACACCCTTGTAGTAAAAGCTCCTTTGGATACAGTTCCTGTAAAAACTCGTCAAAAGAAAGCGAAGTTTTTAGGTGGCGAGGCCCGGTTGTATTGGAATCAACCGATGAGTGAGCTATCCGACTCTATCTTTTTTACTGTGGACACTTCCGGAATGCGATATTATTTTCGCGTATTAAAAGAGGAGCCTCTGCAAACTGTTTTGGGTGCGCCAAAGGATCGCGGCCTTCCTTTAAGTGGAAGTTTTCAATTATTGCCTGGTGTGTTGAGTACGTATTACGGGAAGGACAACACTGACACCTTAGACCTCTCGTATGAAATTCTGAAAGAGGAGCAACTGAGTGAGCTCACTTTGCGTTTTATCAAAGGAGATTCGATAGCTCAATACCTCATTCATTTGGTCAAGGGCAGTGAGGTCGTGCGAATGCTTGTGTTGAATGGCCAGGAGGATTACGAGTGGCAGCTTCCCTTTTTGGAGCCCGGTCAGTACAAAGTGAAAGTTATTTATGACGACAACAAAAACGGGAAACAGGACGGGGGAGATTATTGGAAAGGGCAGCAGCCCGAGTTATCTGAGGAGTATCCTCTGGAGACGCTGCGTGCCAACTGGGTATTAGAAGAAGAAATAGAATTAGAACATGAAACTAGAAGCGAAGGAGCTAATTAAATATTACGGGAAGGTCTGTGTGGTGAAGGGGGTTTCTTTGTCTGTAAAGCAGGGAGAAATCGTAGGACTGTTGGGTCCCAATGGAGCCGGCAAAACCACCACCTTTTACATGGTCGTTGGCTTCATACAGCCCACAGAAGGAGAGGTCTATTTAGACGGGCAGGCACTGACCCGTTTTCCCATGTATAAGAGAGCCCGCATGGGGATTGGCTATCTTCCTCAAGAAGCCTCGGTATTTCGAAAAATGAGTGTAGAAAATAACTTGAAGACCGTTTTAGAAATGACGAACTTGAGTAAAGAAGAGCAACGCGATAAGCTGGAATCGCTTATTGATGAATTTAGTCTGCAAAAAGTGAGAAAGAGCAAGGGGGATACGCTCTCTGGTGGCGAAAGGCGACGGACAGAAATTGCGAGAGCGCTGGCTACCGATCCGAATTTCATCCTTCTGGATGAACCTTTTGCCGGGATAGATCCCATTGCTGTGGAAGATATTCAGGAAATCGTATCCCAACTCAAAAAAAGAAATATTGGCATATTAATAACGGATCACAATGTTCAAGAAACGCTCTCTATTACAGATCGTGCCTACTTGATGTTTGAAGGGAATATTTTAAAAGCGGGATCGTCTGAGGAGTTAGCTGCAGATGAAATGGTACGCCGCGTATATTTGGGGCAAAACTTTGAACTGAAGAAACCCAAGAAACCATGATTGTGCTGCGTTTAATCCTCAGTATTTTACTTTTCTCTTTCTTTTGGAGCTGTGAGGCGCCCGACCCAAAGTTGGAAAAAAACTTGCGACGAAAGGCGGACTCCACCTTTAATCAACGAACGGGGCCAATTTCTGAGCGGATGGATTCCCTCTGTGACGTTCGATTTGACTCATTAGTGCAAAACGCTTTTGACTCCATCATTGAAGTAAGGACAAAAAAGATTGAAAAACTATCAAAGCGGGGACGATGATCATAATGAGTATTCAAAGAGAACTCAAGCATTTTAGAGCCTGGTTGGTCGTAGCTCCATTGGCAGTTTTCGTGTCACTTACGAACTGTACTCCCGTAGATCAAGAAAAAATGCAAGCAGAATACCTCGACGGGAAAATCGAAGAATTTCGTGATTTCCAGCATCGCAACTGTATAAAGAAAGTGCATAAAGAAGCCAAGATGAAGGCCGACTCTTTCTTTCTTCAGCTCGCGAAGCAGCAGTCATACGATACCATGCGATCACCAAGGAATATCCCTCGACCCTTGAAGCCGACGGTTACTATTCGAGAAGACTCCGTCGAGTTAGGTCCTCTTGTGGGCAAAAATAAGCATGGGGCAGTGGACTCCATACCTGTACCCAAAAAGGTGCTGGCCGATAGTATTGAGTAGAGTGCTATTTTCTGTCCCATTGAATTTTCCAAAGTCCTCGCACCTCAGTCAGGCCATAGCCAATGGCCTTATCTTGCGGATACTGCGATCGAATTCTCACATAGAGTTTATCCTCGACATCGGAGCCCAGCTCTCCATGGCAATTCAAGCAAAGAGGCTGTGTGATAATCGGAGTATAAAAAGTATTGCGCTGGTCAGTTTGATCGATCTGATGGTCCCAGTCCTCCGCTTTGGCAAGAGCCTGCTGATACCTTTGAATATACTCCAACTCCTTGTCGTTGGCTGCATTTCTAGGATTTCTCGGCTTATCAGAAACTCTTTGGACTGTAGCGTTCTGCTCAAAGGCTACACTATCCACAATTTCTGAAGCCTTGAGGCGACAATAAGAGACCGCGTATTCAAATCCCCTTTTCTCAATGGCCTTCATTAGATTTCTTCCCAAGCGTTGTTGCGCGGTGGAGCTAATATGTTGTCCAATCTCTTCAGGCGAGAGGTTTGAGCGATCTAGAGCTTCTGATTCTGAAGTCCGGAAGTTGTTACTCTCTCCCGATTCTTCCGATTGCTCAGAAGAGCAGGACAATAATGCGACAGATAGGAAGAGGAGCAGAAAATAATGAGATAAAGAGTAGCTCATAGGTATTGATTCTAGAAAGCATTAGACAATACCTTCCCGAATTAAATCGTGAAGGTGAACAAAGCCAAAGTACTGTTCTTTATTGAAAACAATAAGTTGGTGAATATTGAAATCGCGCATGGTGTTGAGAGCTCGAATAGCAAAATCATCAGACTGAATGGATTTTGGATTTTTGGTCATGATATCACCTGCACATAAGTCTTGAACATCTTCATCCTTTTCTAGCATTCGTCGAATATCCCCATCCGTCACAATGCCTACCACCTTTCCTTCACTCCGCACCGCTGTGGCTCCGAGTCGCTTGCCTGAAATCTCTAACAGTGTAGTTCTCAAATTATCAGTAATTTCAACTACAGGTCGCTCATTGAATTGAGCCAGATCGCTCACCTTAAGGTAGAGCTGTTTTCCCAGAGCTCCTCCCGGGTGATATTGAGCGAAGTCGTCCGGAGAAAAACCCCGGGAAGCTAAAAGCGCCGTAGCCAGGGCATCCCCGAGAGCCATTTGCGAAGTAGTGCTCGCCGTAGGGGCTAAATTATTGGGATCCGCTTCCTTTTGGATGGGCGTGAATAGAACAATATCAGCGTGGCGGGCCAAAAAAGAGTCCTCGTGGGCAGTCATGCCCACGAGAGTATTCCCGAAATTCTTAATCAGTGGCACCAAAACTCTGATTTCATTGGTCTTTCCACTTTTGGAAAGGCAGAGCACGATATCTTCCGATCGCAGCATACCCAAATCACCATGAATGGCGTCAGCAGCGTGCATAAACAGGGAGGGTGTGCCCGTAGAGTTCATAGTTGCGACAATTTTCTGACCGACAATTGCGCTTTTTCCAATGCCCGTTACGATAAGGCGTCCACTGCATTGCTCAATAATTTGTACCGCTCGAACAAATTCATTTCCAATGCTATCGTGCAAAGCCGAAAGTGCATCCCGTTCAATGCGAATGGCTGCCCGTCCAATGTCCACGAGATCTTTTTTTGTCAAGGTGATTAGTTTTGGCCCTTATTTCCAAGGCTTTAAAAAATTTTATGTAAATTTATTTAAATTCGGTTAGATCGCCTGAGTTTATCAAAGAAACCTCTGGTTCCACCCCTAAATAATCGTATATTCGAAATCGTGGATGATAAGACAGGACAAATGAATTTTTCTTCTATAACTGAAAATGGTACGACGTGGAAATAGCAGACTTGACCCATCAGGAACTGCACCAGGCATTGCAGACGCATTTTGGCTTCGATCATTTTAAAGATCGCCAAGAGAACATTATACAAAGTCTTCTACGGGGCAAAGACACATTTGTTGTCATGCCCACCGGAGGCGGAAAATCCCTTTGCTATCAGTTGCCCGCTTTAATCATGCAGGGAACAGCTCTAATTATTTCTCCCCTGATTGCGCTGATGAAAAACCAAGTGGATGCCATTCGTGGATACAACGATGAGGATTCCGTAGCTCATTTCTTAAATAGTTCGCTATCCAAAACACAAGCTCGAAAAGTCAAAGAAGACATTCGGGCCGGCAAGACCAAATTGCTCTACGTGGCACCCGAAACGCTGACAAAGGAAGAGAACATACAGTTCTTCAAATCGGTACAAGTATCTTTCGTCGCGGTAGATGAGGCGCATTGCATTTCTGAGTGGGGACATGACTTCCGACCGGAATATCGCAAAATTAGAGAAATGGTTGAGGCTTTTGAACAGGAAGTACCTATTATTGCGCTAACGGCGACAGCTACACCGAAAGTGAGTTCTGACATTAAAAAGAATCTCAAAATTGAGGATGCAAAGGAATACACCTCCTCATTTAATCGCGAAAACTTGTACTACGAGGTTCGGCCAAAGAAAAATAAAGATCAAGCCATTCGGGAAATCGTACAAATCGTGCAGTCCATGGATGGAGAATCCGGCATCGTATATGTTCAGAGCCGGAAAATGACTGAAGAAATTGCTAAAGCACTCAAGGTGAATGGGGTTAAGGCCTCACCGTATCACGCCGGCCTGGAAGGGAAAACTCGATCCCGCATTCAGGATCAGTTTCTCATGGAAGATATCGACGTGATTTGTGCGACCATTGCTTTTGGCATGGGTATTGACAAACCGGATGTGCGCTTTGTCATACACTATAATATGCCTAAAAGTATTGAGAATTACTATCAGGAAACCGGTCGTGCCGGTCGGGATGGTCTTGGTGGGAGATGCGTTTCCTTTTACTCCCACGCAGACGTTTTGAAACTAGAAAAGTTTTTGCGCGACAAACCCGTAGCGGAACGAGAGCTCGGCGCACAATTGCTCGACGACGTGATTGCCTATGCGGAAACTGGCGGCTGCAGAAGAAAGTACTTATTGCATTATTTCGGCGAACAATTTGACGCTGAAAACTGCGAAAAGATGTGCGATAACTGCAAGCATCCCAAAGAGAAACAAGACGTAACGGATGATCTTGGCCTTGCGATCCGAGCCGTCCTGGAATTGCAGGAAAATTATACCATCAAGACACTTGTTAACTTTTTGCGCGGGGACATTAGCCAAAAGCAAGTCAGTTTGGGGCTAGACAAAAAAGAGCTCTACAACCAAGGTGCTGAACATTCGGAAACGTATTGGTATTCCATTTTACGCCAAGCCACAGTCCACGGTTTTCTTCACAAGGAAATTGAAGAATATGGGAAACTCAGTGTAACACCGAAGGGGAATAGTCAACTTCAGACCCCAGAACCGTTTGAAATACCCATCAATCACGATTTCGAAAAGATGATTCAGGAGAATGATGCGAGGGGACCGTCAAAAGGCACGGCCTTAGACCCCACCCTTCTCAACATGCTTGAAGATTTGCTGGAACGCGAATCCAAGCGGAAGGAATTACCTCCTTTTGTCATTTTCCAGGAAGCCTCTCTCAATGACATGGCAACCCAATATCCCACCAGCATGAGTGATATGGAGCGCATTACCGGTGTCAATAAGGGGAAAGCCCGGCGTTTTGCCCGACCCTTTATCGATTTGATTACAGAGTATGTTGAGGAAAACGATATCGATACACCTGAAGATTTTGTAGTAAAACAAGTAGCGAATAAGTCCAAAATTAAAGTTGAAATTATCAAAGGGACAGATCGCAAAATTCCTCTAGAAGATATTGGTTCTGCTAATAAACTAAACTTTGAGGAACTGCTACAGGAAATGTATATGATTGTTCTTTCCGGCACCAAACTCAACATCGATTACTACATCGAAGAAAATGTTGATGAATACGCTAAAGAGGAGATTTACGACTATTTCCTCGAAGCTGAAACCGACTCTATTGATGCGGCTTTTCAGGAACTCCAGGATGATGATGTCACTTTGGAGGAAATCCAGTTGGTTCGCATCAAGTTTTTATCTGATCTCGGAAATTGACCATTCAATCCACTATCTGGAATTCTCCACCGAAGCCTTGACATGAAAAGATCAGCAAAACAAATTCAGCTGGGCATTATCAATGGCCCAAACCTCAATTTGCTCGGTAAAAGACAGCCCGAGTTGTACGGTGAGGAATCGTTTGATTCTTTTTTCTCCACTTTGAAGCAAAAATTTCCTGCCTTAGGACTCCACTATTTCCAATCGAACCACGAGGGAGCGATAATAGATCAAATCCAAAGATGGAGTGACGCATTGGATGGTATGATTCTCAATGCCGCCGCCTATACGCACACTTCCATAGCAATAGCGGATGCACTGGCTGCCCTGCCCGTTCCCGTGGTGGAAGTGCACATAACAGATATTAGTCAACGGGAGCCTTTTCGCAGACATTCTTATCTCACGCCACATTGCGAAACCACCATCATGGGGAAAGGGCTGGAGGGCTATGCGTTAGCTATTCATTTTCTACTTCGGAGAAATGTCTAAAATTCGGGCGCGCCATTTCTTGTTGAGGCGATAATATCGGCCCTTGAGCACCCACTCTGCTATAATTCCGCCAGCGATAAGCCCGCCACCCGCAATAAGAGCGAAGGCACCATTCGGTCCGCCAAAAATAAGCTGTCCGCCTCCAACAAGTAGGGCCAGAGTGCCCGGCACGGCGAGAAAATTCCTGGTCTGCACCGCCCGATTGTATTGGCGGGAGGTTTGGATCCCTTCCAATTGATCCACGTACTCGGCACCGTTATCAAAAATCACCAAGCCCTCTTCCATATCGAATTCTTCGATGACGGCCCAACGCCACGGACGATCTGCGGGCTTTATGCGCATTTGATCGCCAATGAAAAATCTTTTGACTTCCACTCCATTGATTTTCTCTAAACGAAGCAAGGTGTCGGTGGGCTGACTTTGAGCAGATAGAAAAGAAGAGTATAGTAAGAGACCTAAAATGAAAAAATTTACACTGATTGAATTGCCCATTGGTCAAGTATGTTTTGAAATGAAGATTCCAAATCTGCGACAGACAACTCTTTATCAGCTACGTAAATGAGCATACAGTCCATATGCCTATCTCCTGGCAAATTACTGTAAATTTTTGATTTATTCAAACGATATACTTCTCTCAACTTCCTCTTTATTCGGTTTCTATCCACCGCGCGCTTCCAACGGCGTTTAGAAACAGAGACCCCAGCATTTACGCGAACGTTGGAATCCAATGGTTCGATCCGGTATACCCATTTAATAGGATAAGAAAACAGTGATTCTCCCGACTGAAATAGTGCAGAAATATCTTTTTTGCTCTTTAGCCGCTCTGATTTGGGAAAACCTACATCCATAACTAACTCTCTATATTACTTCCGCTCTTATCTGGAACGCGGGGCTGGGCAGTCAAAAATCTTAGATCCACTAAGCCGGGCAAAGAAGTAGTGAATTTCCCAAAGAGAATATCCCCGCTCTTTGACACTATCGTTCGCCAGGTACAGTTCAGAAGAGCTCATATTTCGAATATATTTCAATCCCTCAGGCCCCTTCAAAAGACTCCCCAGGTACACAAAAAAAGCAAGTACCTCCAATTGGACGCACTTGCTCTTAAAATATTACGTGAAGGAAGTAATTACTTCAATCTGCGCTCATCTGAGACAGATAGCTTCTTTCTTCCCTTTTTTCTGCGACGAGCTAAAAGTTTTCTTCCGTTTTTCGTTTTCATTCTGGAACGAAATCCGTGCTTATTTTTACGCTTTCTTCTCGATGGTTGAAATGTCCGTTTCATAACTTCATATTTTCTTTTCCCCTGAAAGGGCGACAAAGATACATTTTATTCCTAAATAGTCAAACTGACAGAAAAATTTCCTGTCGGGATTTCCTTTATCCGTTCATAGAAGCCAGGAACTCCTGATTGGTCCGCGTGGACATCATTTGTTTTCTGATAAATTCCATCGCCTCTATCGGCTTCATGTCAGCCAGGTGATTGCGCAAGATAAACATGCGTTTCAATGCTCCTTCTCCCAACAACAGCTCTTCCCGACGTGTCGATGAACGAGTGAGGTCAATCGCAGGATACATTCGCTTATTCGCCAAAGAGCGATCGAGCTGCAGTTCCATATTCCCCGTACCTTTAAATTCTTCAAAAATCACTTCATCCATTTTCGAACCCGTATCTATGAGAGCTGTGGCCAAAATCGTCAGTGATCCGCCATTTTCTATATTACGAGCTGCACCAAAAAATTTCTTCGGCTTTTGAAGTGCATTGGCTTCCACTCCACCGGAAAGAACTCGACCGCTGGTCGGGGCCACAGTGTTGTATGCACGAGCCAGTCTCGTAATAGAGTCCAACAAAATCACGACATCATGGCCACATTCTGTAAGTCGCTTGGCTTTCTCCAAAACGACATTCGCAACGCGCACATGGTTATCCGCCGGCTCATCAAAAGTTGAAGCAATCACTTCTCCCTTGACGCTTCGCTTCATATCCGTCACTTCTTCAGGCCGCTCATCGATCAACAAGACGATCATGTAGCACTCTGGGTGATTATCGGAAATCGCGTTGGCAACATCCTTAAGTAAAAATGTTTTTCCCGTTTTGGGTTGCGCAACAATCAGTCCCCTCTGTCCTTTACCAATCGGTGCAAACAGGTCAATCATTCGATTACCCAAATCTTTGCCCGAGGCTGACTTATTGGTCAGCTCAAATTTATCTTCCGGAAATAGTGGTGTCAAATAGTCAAAAGGTACTCGCTCGCGAACCGCCGTTGGCTCCAATCCATTGATGGTGCTCACTTTAAGTAACGCAAAATACTTTTCACCATCCTTGGGGGGGCGAATCGCTCCTTTTACGGTATCCCCGGTCTTCAAACCAAATAACTTGATTTGTGAAGGAGATACGTATATATCATCCGGAGAAGTTAAATAATTATAGTCTGATGACCGCAAAAAGCCATAGCCATCCGACATCATTTCCAATATTCCTTCTCCTTCTATAATTCCGTCAACATCGACATTAAATGCCGGTTTTTTAGGCGTGGGTTTTTTGGGTGTCGGCTTTTTAGCCGTATTTGATTTATTACTGGAATTAGACTGCGTATTTCCTCCTTTATTCGATGAGCCGGAACTAGAACCCCGGTTAGACGAACTGCCTTTGTTCGAATCCCCCTGATTTGATCCACCTTTTGAATTGCTGCTCTTTGCAGCAGGTTTATTCGAGCCTTTATTATTATTCTGAGACGAATTATTATCTTTTTTGGGCTGATCCTTCACCTTCTTTACCTCTACCTTCGGCTTCTTGACTTCTACTTTCGGCTTTTTCGTTGGGGTTTTCGATTGTGACTTGGCATTGTCTTTCCCTTTATCATCTCCTCCATCGGGCTTTTTTCCGCCTTTTAAGGCCTGATGATCCAGGATTTTATAGATCAGTTGTTGCTTGTTTAAACGCTTGTAAGATTTCAAGCCCAGCTCTTCTGCAAGGTCCTTGAGTTCAGGAACAAGCATATCATTTAATTGCAAAATATCGTACATATATGTAATAGATGTTTTAGTATCCTGAGTAATGTGTTTTCAATGAAGATTGATGGGTGTTTATTTCCCAAGTATGGACAAGATGTAAATGTAAATGAAGGATATTTGCAGAAGCATTATATCAACTTGCGCCACAAATATAATCTTTTTTTTGAAATCGCAAATCTTTGGTTTAATTTTCATCCCTTCCTATGAGTTTCTCTCCCATCGTATGCAGGCTGCAACAATGAGAAAAAGAAGGAGCCTGAGCGTTGTATACTTCCACCCCTTCGACATGCCCGCTTCCGCATCCCTAGCTTTCGGATGCGACTCTCATCGGGATTCGCATCCTTTGCGTTAGCGCTGTGAAAGGCCACGGCCCCCGGGCCGTGGGTCCAAGCGCCAACTTGTTGGAGCGAAGGACCGACAGCCTGAAACATAGCGCCACGATCCGCCGCATAGGCGGAGAGGGGAACGCCCAAATCCCTAAAAAAACAAAGTAGAGAAAAGGAATGAAAAGAAGCCTTTATGGTAAATGGAAGGAAATGTTCAATGGATTCCCCCACTGGCCGCTAAAGGAATGCTGAGCAGAACGATGCCTTCACCGACCAAAATTGTAGCGATCAGAAAGTGTTCATCAAGCTCTTTTCTCCTTACAATGAGATTTTTTGCAATTTCATACAACCTTATTTATACTTTTTTGTATAAATTACTACATTTGCTGATCAATTAAGAAATCAAGCGGTACCTATCGCACAAAATATTTTACTATGAGTGATTCGATGCAGACGTTGGAGCAACACACCAAAAGCGATTATAAATTTGGTTTTTCCAACGAAATTGAAAGTGACAAGATTCCCAAAGGACTCAATGAAGACACCATCCGCCGGATCTCTGCCAAAAAGAATGAACCGGAATGGATGCTCGAATGGCGGCTTCAAGCTTATCAAATCTTCATGAAAATGACCGAACCCAACTGGGTGAATGTCAGCTACCCGCCCGTGGATCTCCAAAACATCGTCTACTACGCTGCGCCGAAGAAAAAGCCCCAGTACGAAAGTCTGGACGAGGTAGATCCGGAATTGCTGGCAACTTTCGATAAACTCGGAATCCCTTTAGAAGAGCAAAAAATGCTAGCGGGCGTTGCTGTGGACGCCGTTTTCGATAGCGTCTCGGTAAAAACGACCTATAAAGAAAAGCTGGCTGAGTTGGGCATTGTTTTTTGCTCATTCAGTGAAGCCGTTCACGAGTATCCCGAATTGATAAAGAAATACCTGGGATCTGTGGTGCCACAAGGTGACAATTACTTTGCTGCTTTGAACTCCGCCGTTTTTAGTGATGGTTCTTTTGTCTATGTTCCCAAGGGCGTCAAATGTCCCATGGAACTCTCGACCTATTTCCGTATTAATGAAAAAGATACCGGACAGTTTGAGCGGACGTTGATCGTCGCTGAAGAGCGCTCCTCTGTAAGTTACCTCGAAGGCTGTACTGCACCCATGCGCGATGAAAATCAACTGCACGCCGCCGTGGTGGAGCTCGTTGCATTAGACGATGCCAATATTAAATACTCCACAGTACAGAATTGGTATCCCGGCGATAAAGACGGTAAAGGGGGAATCTATAATTTTGTAACGAAACGAGGAATGTGTGCCGGGACGAACTCCAAAATCTCCTGGACACAATTAGAAACAGGCTCAGCTGTGACCTGGAAATACCCCTCTTGTATTTTAAAAGGCGATAATTCCGTCGGAGAGTTTTACTCTGTGGCCGTCACTAATAATATGCAGCAAGCAGATACCGGCACGAAAATGATACACATTGGAAAAAATACGCGCTCTACAATTATTTCCAAGGGTATTTCTGCCGGCTATAGCCAAAACTCCTATCGAGGCTTGGTGAAAATCGGCAAAAAAGCGGAAAATGCGCATAATTTTTCCGTCTGCGACTCCCTACTCATGGGCGATAAGTGCGGTGCGCATACTTTTCCATATCTGGAAGTGGAAAATAATACGGCCAAAGTGGAGCACGAAGCGACGACTTCAAAAATTGGTGAAGATCAGCTCTTTTACCTCATGCAAAGGGGTATGAGCGAAGAGGACGCCATCAATATGATCGTCAGCGGATACTGCAAGGACGTCTTTAATGAATTACCCATGGAATTTGCCGCAGAGGCGAGAAAGTTACTCGCTATTTCACTGGAAGGCAGCGTGGGATAATTGCCAAGCAAATTTGAAACATCAATAATAAAAAACGATATACGAATGCTAAATATTCAAAACCTCAGTGCTTCGATTGAAGACACGCAAATCCTTAGAGGACTCAATCTCGACATTCAGCCCGGAGAAGTTCATGCCATCATGGGGCCCAATGGATCGGGAAAGAGCACTCTGGCCAATGTATTGGCCGGAAGAGAAGAGTACATCGTCGGCGACGGCAGTAAAATTTCCTTTTTGGGAGAAGACCTCCTGGAATTTGACGTGGATGAAAGAGCTCGAAAAGGCATTTTTCTCGCCTTTCAGTATCCTGTAGAAATTCCGGGAGTGACTACGGCAACTTTCCTCAAGGAAATCATCAACAGCGTCAGAGAGGAGCAAGGGAGAGAGAAACTCAGCCCACCTCAATTGCTCAAGCTCATGCGCGAAAAGATCAAATTAGTCGATCTTCCTCAAGAGTTTTTAAAAAGATCCCTCAATGAAGGATTTTCCGGAGGTGAGAAAAAACGCAACGAAATGCTGCAATTGGCGCTACTGGAGCCCAAGTTAGCCATCCTGGATGAAACGGACTCCGGCCTTGATATCGATGCCATGAAGGTCGTTGCAAATGTCGTGAATGACTTGCGTCAAAAGGATCGCTCCTTTATTATTGTTACGCACTATCAGCGATTATTGGACTATATCGTCCCGGATAAAGTACACGTTCTCCACCAAGGCAGAATCGTAAAAACCGGAGATAAGAATCTCGCTCATGAATTAGAAGAAAAAGGCTACGACTGGCTTAAGCAAGAGGCTGCCGCTACTTCATAAATCACAACTTTCAAGGAACGACAGATATGACAACTACAGATAAAAATATCAGTAAGTTTATGACGCTCTTTCACGCATTTGAGAATGCGCTGAATGGCGAAAAAGACAATCCCTATCACGAGTGGCGGCGATCAGCCATTGACCGGCTGCAGCACCTCTCTTTTCCCCGAAGAAAAGACGAAGACTGGAAGTACACTCCGGTCACCCGTATCGTTACCCCGAATTATAGTGTGCCCACCAAAGGAAAGGTAAGCCAGGAGCAATTAGATGCCACTCGGATCCCAAATTTCGATGGCGTCCGACTGGTCTTTGTCAATTGTCAATTGAGAAAGGAATTCAGTGATTGGGAGGATTTACCCCAAGGCTTGACTGTGATGAACATGAATGAAGCCTTTCAACAACCAGCAATTCGTCAGTCCATTGAAAAACTACTCACTGACAATACGGAATACGGTAAAGACCCCTTCGTGACCTTAAACACCGCGTTTTCGATGGAAAATCGCGTCTTCCATGTCCAAAAAAACACCAAAATGGATCGCCCGATTCATTTTGTCTATCTCAATACAGAAGAAGATCAGCCCTATTTTGCAAACCCGCAGAAACTCTTTCTCATCGAAGAAGGGGCAGAAGCGAGCTTCGTGGAGTCTTTCCAATCCACTGCGCCCAATCGCGCGGAATACTTTAATAATATTGTCAATCGTTTTCAATTGGGCGCCAACGCAAGGGTGCATCACTACAAAATGCAAAATGAGAGTCGCGCAGGCTTTCAAATCAACAATACAGAAATTTTTCAGGGGAGAGATAGCGTATACTCCAATTACACCGCTGATTTAGGCGGGCGCATGGTGCGAAACAACCTCAGTGCCTACCAAAAAGGCGAAAATGCCACCACCAATCTCTACGGTGGCTTTATGGGTAGAGATCAACAACATTTCGACAGTCATACCTTAGTCGATCACGCGATCCCTCACTGCCAGAGCAACGAGCTGTACAAAGGCATTTTGACCGACAGCGCTCGCGGCGTTTTCAACGGCAAGGTCGTCGTACATAAGGATGCGCAAAAGACCAACGCGTTCCAACAAAACAGCAGTCTGTTGCTTTCCGATAAAGCGGTTATGGATGCCAAACCACAATTAGAGATTTTTGCGGATGACGTCAAATGCAGCCACGGAGCCACCATTGGACAACTCGATGAGGACTCGGTCTTCTATTTGCGTTCCAGAGGACTCACAGACCAAAAAGCAAGAGAAGCGTTACAAAATGCCTTCCTTCTCGAAGTGATGGAACGCATTCCCAATCCGGCGCTGAAACAATACATGGCCGATTTAATTACCCAAAAGTTTGAGGACGCCACTACAATCGAAGCTCTATAGCCATGAAAACCCAATCAGCACCCATATTATCTGATCTATTACCCGCCTCCGTGCGAGCTGATTTCCCCATTTTACAGCGCAAAATGAATGGCAAACCGCTGGTTTTTTTGGATACCGCAGCGTCGAGCCAAAAACCCCAGTCGGTCATCGATGCGATCTCTCATTATTATTCGCATACTCATGCCAACGTGCACCGCGGCCTTTACCAACTCAGCCAAGAGGCTACAGATGCCCACGAAGCCGCTCGCCTTCGGGCCGCTCGCTTCTTCAACGCCGCTTCAGAGAAAGAAATCATCTTCACTAAAGGAACGACAGATGGAATAAATACCGTGGCATTTTGCCTCGGTGAACACAGTATTCAAGCCGGCGATGAAATTCTCATCACCGAAATGGAGCACCACGCCAATATCGTACCCTGGCAAATGCTCGCTGCTCGAAAAGATGCCGTGCTGAAAGTAGTCCCCGTTCTCGATGACGGACAGCTGGACATGGATGCCTTTGACGAGCTTCTCACCGACAAAACGAAAATTGTAGGTGTAGTGCATATTTCCAATACTTTGGGCACCATCAACCCCATCGAAGAGATCATTGAAAAGGCACACGCAAAAGAAATTCCCGTGCTCGTGGATGGCGCACAATCCGCTGCGCATCAAAAAATAGATTTACAGGCGATGAAAGCCGATTTTTTCGTCTGTTCTTCCCACAAAATGTTGGGGCCAACGGGAGTCGGAATTCTGTACGGCCAGGAAAAATGGTTGAATGCTCTTCCACCCTATCAAGGCGGCGGAGAAATGATTGAGACCGTGCGCTTCGAAGGCACCACCTTCAATCAACTACCCTTCAAATTTGAAGCCGGCACACCCAACATCGCCGGCACAGTAGGCACTGCGGCTGCCATGGATTACATCGCCAACATAGGTATCGAAGCGATTGCCGCACATGAAAACAGTCTGCTGGATTATGCCATGAAGCAACTAAGGGAAATCGACGGCATTCAGTTCATCGGCACCGCGCCCCAAAAAGCCGGACTGATTTCCTTTCTGCTGGACGGGACGCATCCCTCAGATGTAGGTGTGCTGCTCGACAAAATGGGCGTTGCCGTTCGCACCGGCCACCATTGCACCCAGCCCCTCATGCAGCGCTACGGCATATCGGGGACCGTCAGAGCCTCCATCGGCCCGTACAATACCGCCGAAGACATCGATATATTGACGCAATCGGTCCAACGCGCCGCAAAAATGTTGAGATAATTATGCAACCAATCGACGACATACAAAATGAGATCATAGAGGAATTCTCCTTCTTCGATGACTGGATGGAAAAATACGAGTACATCATTGACCTCGGAAAAGACCTTCCCAAAATCGACGAGAATAAGAAAACCGAAGAGCACCTCATAAAGGGTTGCCAAAGTCAGGTGTGGCTCGATGCACAGGCTGAGAATGATACCGTTCACTTCTTTGCCGATAGCGATGCAGTGATTACCAAAGGGATTATCGCCTTGCTCATTCGCGTTTTATCGGGGCAGTCTGCCGAAGACATCGCAAAGGCTGAGCTGCATTTCATCGATACCATCGGACTCAAAGAGCACCTCTCTCCCACCCGATCCAATGGTCTGGTGAGTATGGTCAAAAAAATGAAAACTTACGGACTGGCTTTTGCCCATCAAAACTCCACGCCATCATGATTTCCGATACGCGCAAACAAGAAATAATAGACAAGATCAAAACGGTTTACGACCCAGAAATTCCCGTGGATATCTACGAACTCGGCTTGATCTACGAGATCGAAGAACCCAAGCCCGGACATATCGACCTGGTCATGACACTGACCACGCCCATGTGTCCTGTCGCTGATTCCCTGCCCATGGAAGTACAGGAAAAAGTGCTCGAAGTAGAAGGCGTAGATGACGTCAATATGAAAGTTGTTTTCGATCCCCCCTGGAACAAAAAAATGATGAGCGAAGAAGCCCAGTTTGCCTTAGACATGTTTTAAAAAAAACCATTTATGAAAATTTCAGCGCAAGACGAATACGGTTTACGGACCCTCATCCGCATCGCCAAAACGGATAGCGAAGAAGGCCTCAGCATTGCCCAACTCAGCGACTTAGAGGGCATTTCCCATTCCTACATGGCCAAGCTGACTCGCCATCTGCGACTGTCCGGTTTTATAGAAAGCACGCCCGGCCGTCGCGGAGGTTACATCCTCTCTCGCCCCGCCAATGAAGTCATCATCAGCGAGGTCCTCAAAGCCCTGGATGGCTCCCTCTTTAGTTCAGAATTTTGCCAGTCTCACAGCGGCGATTTCAAAGTCTGCGCCAACTCCGTCAATTGCAGTGTCCGCTCTCTTTGGCGCGTCGTACAACAGGCCGTAGATAGCGTTCTCACTCAGGTCTCCCTCCACGACCTCATCCACAGTGAAAGCCAGGCCGATCACATCTTACATCAACTTTTCGAACAGTATCAGCCCGCCGAAAATATGCTCACTAAATAGCCCTTTATATTTTTTAATGTTTTGGGTGTTTCCCCGACCGCCCTTCGGGCCGCTCGGGGTCGGGCTATGCAGGGGTTCCGTCCTAAAGGATCGCAAAGCGACCCTCCGGACCCCTCCGCCGATGGCGGAGCGCCCTTCCTATCCCTAACACGAAGCGGTCCTAAAGTCCCGCTATTTTGCATCCGCGCAAGCAGCCCAATATTTGCCGCTGAATTGCTTTTCTTTTTGACCCAGGCCAAGCGAAGGCATCCTGCGCGCTGGCTCCCCTTTAGGGGCTGGGTACGAGTGCGTGCCAAAAGAATACAGTGATAGCGACGCGTTGAGCGTCTTTCCAAGCTAGGATATGGGATCTCATGTACTTGTAAGCTCGATATTATAAAGAATCTACTATATTTAGGCTATAGAAGACCTTATGGATCAACCGTCTCACAAAAAGCAAACCGAAAACTGGCTCGAGCGCATGCAGGAGCAAAGCTGGGAACCCGAAATTATCATTTCTGGAATCGTTTTATATGCACTTTATCAGATGCCCGGACTCATCCAGCAGTTAGACCACTTTTTGCTCAACTATTCCTTTTGGATTTTTTCCTCCGGGACTGTAGATGACCTTCTCATTGCCCTTCTTCTGGTAGCCAACATCTGGCTCATCATTGGGTTTACTTCCCATTTGTTTTTGCGCAGTGTTTGGATCGCTTATATTGGATTGAGCTTTGTCTATAAAAAGGGTATTCAAACAGATCGTTTAAATTTTCGTGATCAATACCACCGATTATTATTTCGAGATGACGGATTCCGCGACACCATATACCGGCTCGAAAAATTATGTAGCACGACTTTTGCCATAAGTTTTTTACTATTTATGTCTATTTTAGGTGCATTCTTTGCTTTTTCTGTCGTAGCGGCGCTGATTGCAATTTCTCTGTGGCTTTTCACTGATTTTAATGATTTCAACTGGGTCGATACGGTCTTAGCCAGTTTTATCGTATTGTATATTATTGACTTCGTCAGTCTTGGATGGCTTAAAAGAATCCCCATTATATCAAGAATATATTATCCCATTTACCGACTCATGAGTTGGGCCACCCTTTCTCCTCTCTATCGACGTATCTATTATGGTCTTGTTTCCAATCATTCCAAATGGAAGTCCAGGCTGCTTATCTCCGTTTTCATCATCATTTCTGTTTTTCTCACTTTATCCATACGCTCTAAAACCAATGTAGCTGATATGCTAGCCTTACGCCTGAGTGATAAGGACAGAAAATCCATGTATCCAGGGCATTACCAAAACCTCATGGAGGACCAACCCTCGAATATTGTGCAAATTCCCTCCGATATTATCTCCGGGAAGACCTTGCGAGTATTTCTCGTTCACCGTACCGCTTTTGAAAGCCAATATATCAAGCCTCTTTGCGATTATAACAATACACCCGACAGCATTTCCATTGCTAGCTTAAAGATGGATTGTCTCGATGCATTTTATGATCTATCTCTGGACAATCAGGAGGTGGAAACCGATTTCCAATATATCAAAGCCCCAATAACCAATCAAGAGGGATTGGTAGCATACCTGGATATTAGCTATTTGGAGCGGGGAATGCACGATTTAACAGTTACCTACAACTTCCTGCATGACACGACGATAGACCCTCAAAAAGTAGCGGTCGTCGAATTTTACAAGTCAGAGGCCTTAGTGAGGACCTCATTCAGCGATACCACGTCCACAATGAGCAAGTAACACAAACTCACTTTGTCAATACAACTGCTCCATCGAATTCTTTCTGCATTTTAGACTCAACCATAGCTCGACCATGCAGATCTTTTACCAACAAACTCCGCAATCTCTCTACCTTTTATATCTGCAGAGCACGGGCTGTGAACCGGTGTCATTCTAGTGCATTCATCTAAAGCATCGTATGCGCTGCGGAATCACTTCAAAAGGATTGATCTGATTTAGACCATTGAACCTGCTCGCAAGACAGCCCATTCACTGGCTCCCTTTTCTCGCGTTTCTTTCCAAACGTCGTATACTGACGCCATCAGTAAGCTCGCCCAATACTCCTTTTTACGGCCAAAAGCCCGCTAATACAGCTATTTCATGGAGATTTAATATCTATTTTTTTGAAAAATGTAACTAGACGCCTTATTATTGTTGCCATTAGATAAAAAATCCCTCAGTGAATATTTAGTATGAAAAAAATTATACCCAATTATTTTATCCTGTTTATCAGCCTGTTTGCTCTGCCATTGAGTATGCAAGGGCAGACGGTGCTATTTACCGAAAATTTTAATTCAAACACTCAATATTCAGTAACTCTAGGGGGAGAGGGTAGTAATGGTATGAGTGATTATTTTTTTAGAACTGATGGTAGTAATATTAACCAAAGTTATACATCTGCAACTGCTGATTTTTTTGCAGGACAGGATGTTGACGATGGTGGTTGGACTGGAAGTGTTAGTCCATCTCAACTAACATGGAGTAACATAAGTATCTCTGGGTATTCTGGGATCGAATTTAGTGGAGAATTTGCATCTATTGCTACTGATAAAATAGATAATAGTGACTCTATATTAGTTGAATACCAGATTGATGGAGGAGGTTGGAATAATTTATTAGCCTTTGAAAACGATGGCGCAACATTTAATACTCAATTTGGTGAGGATACTAATTTTGATGGTATTAGTGATGGTGCGGATTTAACAGGATCATTTCTTGGGTTTACTAAATCAATAGCTTCTACTGGTAGTTCACTTGATTTAAGAATAACTATTGCTTTGGATTCTGATGGAGAGGATATTGCTTTTGATGAATTCCAGATAGTAGGAACAACAGCCGGTCCCACTGTCGGTTGGGACAGCCCATCGAGCACAGAAACCGAAACGAATAGCACTCAAACAATAAGTATTCCGGTATCTCTGAGTAATTACAGTGAAAATGTTGATCTAGATGTAACTGTAACGGGCGGAACTGCAGAAGCCGGAGACTACACGCTGAATACCACTAGTTTAAGTTTTACGGGAAATGGAACTGAAAATGTTTCTATCGATATAAACTCAGACGCAGATTCTGACGATGAAACCGTAGAAATTACTTTGACGGAATCTACCAGCACAGGAATTACTATTGTGCCGGATGTGCACACCCTCACCATTCTGGATGATGATTCAGCCCCACTCCCCACCGCCTTCATTAATGAACTTCACTATAATAACGATGGAGGGGATGTTGGAGAGTTTGTTGAAGTGGCCTTAATCAATAGTTTTAGCGGTAGTTTGTCGGACATCACCCTAACCCTTTACAACGGAAGTAATGGCGAACAATACGGTACTGAAACTTTAAATAATTTTACAGTTGGTACCTCTGCAGATAATTTCACATTCTACACCTGGTTGCCTAGTAGTATCCAAAACGGAGATCCTGATGGGCTAGCCTTGTCCTACCAAGGCACGGTTATTGAATTCCTAAGTTACGGCGGCACCTTCACTGCAACGGATGGCCCAGCTATTGGTGAAATGAGTACGGATATTGGCGTGAGTGAAACAGGTAGTACGCCCATCGGCCAATCTTTGCAGCGTATTGGAGACTGTGACGGTGAGAATTGCCCGACTGGACTTACCTGGACAGGACCTATTTCTGAGAGTCCGGGTGATATCAATACGGATGAAATCCTCCCCGTCGAGTGGCTCTCTTTCAGTGCGGAGCGTGCAGCGAATCGGGCAGGGGTCCGACTGGACTGGACTGTAGCTTCTGAGGAGTTTCACGATTTCTACGAGATTCAACGCAGTACTAATGGAGCTGCCTGGACGACACTGGGGCAGCACAGAGAAAACCCTTTCAGCGAGCAGGCGGCCCCACGCGGTGGTGATCTCCACTATCAATTTTTCGATGAGGCTCCGCTAGAAGGACTGAATCTCTATCGCATCCGACAGGTGGATATCGATGGCGCAGAGGACTACAGCTCAATAGAAAAAGTCTTGTTTTTTGGTGAAGAAAGTGCGTTCGCCCTGGCTCCTAATCCGGCGCGCGATCGACTATACTTTACCTGGCCTGCTGACTGGCAGGAGAAAAACGTCGAAATGGAGCTCATCAGCATGCAGGGTCAATCGCAATCGGTATACCGCGGTGAGGTCCCGGGAACATTGCGCTTACCCCATTTGCAGTCTGGCATTTACCAGTTGCTCGTGCGAGATCCCTCTGGTCAGATTATCGCACAAAAACGCGTGATCATCCAGTAATTAGAGGCCCATTTTGAGTTGTTTCCCTTTGATTGTGAAACTCCGGCGATGTAAGGGGGTAATTCCCCGCTCTCGAATGGCTTGAATATGGGTTTGCGTAGGGTATCCTTTATTGCTGTGCCATTGATAATCGGGATAGTCCAAATGCCACAATTGCATCAAGCGATCGCGGTACGTTTTAGCCAAAATAGAAGCCGCCGCTATAGAAGCATATTTTCCATCGCCTTTAATGATGCAATGGTGTGGCACTTCTTCAAAAGGGTCGAAGCGATGCCCATCCACCAGAATGCGATCGGGCGCTTCGGGAAAGGCCTGCAGTGCGCGGTGCATTGCCTTGAAAGAAGCCCGCAAAATATTTATCTCATCTATTTCTTCGGGACTGCAATAGGCCACCGCCCAGCGAGCAGCATGGGCTTCTACCCATTCCGCCGCCAGCTCTCGTCGCTTGGGCGTTAATTGTTTCGAATCCCGAATCATCTCCGGTATCGGCACACCAGCATCCAGGACCACCGCGGCAGCACAGACCGGCCCGGCCAGACAGCCGCGCCCGGCTTCATCGCAGCCGGCTTCTCGTCCGTCGGGATGATAATGCGGAGCGAGCAAAGCGCGTGGTTTATTTGATCTTGGTTTTGAAGATTTCACAGAGGAAATGTACTGAAAATTATCGACTCACAAAACGCGAAACAGGAAGCCAAAGATTGTGATTAGTGTCAAGCTTGTAGCATGAGAGTCAATTTGTATATTTGTCAGACAGGAAAAAAATAGTGTCATGCGAGCAGTCATTCAACGAGTAGAGCGGGCCGAGGTCCGCGTGGACGGAAAGATTATTGGTAAGATCGATCGAGGGTTGTTAGTCTTTTTGGGTATTGAAACCGAGGATGGCACAGAGGACATTCCCTGGCTGGCCCGAAAAATTGCCCGCATGCGCATCTTTTCGGACGCCGAGGCAGAATCAGAGGTTTCCGTCAAAGACATCAAGGGCGAGGTTTTGCTCGTCAGTCAGTTTACCCTGCACGCCTCGACAAAAAAGGGCAATCGACCGTCTTACATTCGAGCCGCCCGCCCGGAGCAGGCTGAGCCCCTTTACGAACAAATGAAGCGACAATTGGAATTGGAGTTGCCGGGAAGAGTAGCTACCGGTAGCTTTGGCGCCATGATGGAAGTCGAACTGGTCAATGACGGGCCGATTACTATTGGGATTGATTCGAGGGATAGGGAGTAGAAATGAACCTGCCTAATCCCTTCAATAGTGTGTTTTGATTATTTTTAAAATACCGTTTCCTGAACCGCGTAGGGGCGATATCTTTGTAGAAACAAAACAGCAAATACATTTCGAGCGCTGTAGGCGCGGCATCTTAAAAGCATGCGCGCGAGCCCTTCCCACATTTCCTTTCCTACTTTTTGAGTGGCCAAAAAGTAGGCAAAAAGCCCCCGGCCTGTCCTCACGGCCTGTCGTTCTATCACTCGCTTCTCTAAACCCCTAAAAACTCACCCGATGTCTGCTGCTTCACGCAGCACCCATCGGGCTCAAACACTACGCGGTTTACCACGCCTGGCAGCGTGGCCGTTCAGCTCGCTAAGAACGCCAACGGCCGTTTGCGAATGGCCGGAACTAAAATATGAATATGCCTCCGCACAAGGCAGTCCGGTTCTTGGTACTCTTTGCTCGGGTATGTTATTGATCTTTTGCCGCCCGCGCGCCTCTAAAGGGGATCCATCGCCCCGGGCAATCGCAAGCTCTGCCGAACGCCTCCGGAACACAACGCATACCCTGCGCTGTGGGAAAAGACAAAAAGCCGCGTAGTGGCGACATCTTTGTAGTAGAAACACAAGACGAAATACATTCGAGCGCCGTAGGTGCGGCATCTAAAAAGGATTTATGTGAGCACGCACCCCTCTATATTAGTTGTGTTTCTGTTCAGTTTGACTTCCCTCACTGACCAGGGGCTATCGATGAAACCCTGCGGAAAATTTGTTCCTTTCTTTTGTTTGATCCGCTGATTGATGTGATTCATTGATCGCCATGATTAGAGGCGCGGCCTTTCCCTAATAAAGACATCCACACCTCAATATCTGATCACATTCGGTCAGGGATAGGAGCGGCAGGCAGGGCCCCAGACACGGCGTGCCGGCCACGAGCGAAGCGGCGACAAATGAAGCCACTGCAGCCGATGGCCGGCCCGGGGCTGGGGCCCTGACTACGAGCGGATAGCCCGCCCCCGAGATGCCGAAGGCTTTCGAGGGGGACCGCCAAAATATCAACCCCCGAAAAATACAGATCTATTTCGTCCTGAGGGCCGAAGGTTTGGACTGGCTATGCCTGTAAAAATTGAAGCTGACAGAAGCCAATGGGAATGGAATTAGCCCTTTTTTCATCATGAACACAGCCGGAAATTTCGAGGGCCATCCGCTGCCGTGCTTTTTTTAATTCTAAAATTGAATATCAATTGACGAGGCTGTTTGTAATTCGGTCCATTAATACTGCGGGATAGGCTCTCTGCATTTATTGATGATTTTGGCTTTCGTATAATATTTATCCCCTGAGAATAGAAAAGTGGAAAGAAAATACATAACTTCATTTTCATATGAATCCCTTCGCCACACGATCCGTATCGAATAAGTCTCGAGAACAGCTGGAACAGGAGCTGCATCTCAGGGAACTTCAGCTATCCAGCCTGCTGAATATCACTCAGGCGATCAATGAGAATGTATCCTCTTCGGGCCTCTTTGATATGTATCGGTATTTTCTCGCCTCGGAGATGGATGTTTCTAAAATGGCGCTTTTTACCCGCGTCGATGGCGAGTGGAAAGTAGTGGTTTCTTTCAATGTGGACTTTCTGCTAGACGAGCCCAGCCTGATAGATGTCCTCAAAAAATACAAAAGACAGCACTACATCACCCAAAATGATCCGCCTTTACTCCAGGAATTCAATATGCTGATTCCCGTTTTTCATAAAAACAACGCCATTGCCTATACGTTGATTGGTGATTGGGTGGGCGAAAAGGATCGGGAAAGCAAAATTAAGTTTATCACTACGATTACTAACGTTATTGCAGTAGCAATTGAGAACAAAAGGCTTTTCAAACAACAAATCGAACAAGAACGCCTGGCCAAAGAAGTGGAGCTCGCCGAGGAGGTACAGCAAATGCTCATCCCCGACAAATTGCCCCAGGAAGAGGGCTTTAATATGGCGAGCATTTATCAACCCCACTTCAATGTGGGCGGTGACTATTTCGACTACATTCCCATGGGCGAGGAGCGATTTATCATGTGCATTGCCGACATTAGTGGAAAGGGCGTTGGCGCAGCAATCTTGATGGCTAATTTTCACGCCGTCTTACAACTGGCCGTCCGCAAACTCAAATCCCTCCGTGAAATCGTCATAGAACTCAACAAAAATATTTTTGCGATAACGCAGAGCGATAAGTTTATTACCTTTTTCATTGGACTGGTGGATTTAAAAGCACGAAAAATTCAGTACATCAATGCCGGACACAATCCGCCTTTCCTCATTGAAGGTGACACCATTCGCAGATTAGAAGTGGGATCTACCGTTCTCGGCGCTGTGCCCTATTTGCCCACCGTCGAAACGGGCGTAGAATCCTATACCGACACTACATTGCTGCTCGCTTACACTGATGGACTGGTCGACATCAAAAATAAAGATGGCGAACGCTTTGAACAGGAGCGTATTGAAGCCTTTATCCACCGCAATCGTCACTGTACCGCTGAAGTGTTTAACACACGGCTGCATCGCGTGTTGGAAGAATTTAAAGGGGAACAGGATTACCCCGATGACGTCGCCATACTCACTTGCCAGATTACGCCTAAGCGCAAATTAATTCCTGAGCCCCTGACTGTTTAATCGCTATGAAAAAGAAAAGAAATAAATGGATCGCCTTTTTACTCGCTCTGGCCTTCGGGTATCTCGGCCTGCATCGCTTTTATCTGCGCCAAAACGGCCTGGGTATTCTATATGTCGCGCTCGCTCTTACCGGCATTTCTTTAATATTGGGACTCATTGATGCCATCGCCTTTTTCTTTATGTCTTATGACCGTTTCAATAAAAAATACAATAAACAATGGTACGATAAAGGCTATCGACATCCACGGCGCTTTCCCCTGCGGTCTCAAAACAAAAAGAAAAACATAGAGAGCGCTGAAGAAAGCCTCACCGAACTCAAAAGACAGGGCATTCTCCACTTTAAAGCCTACGAATTGGAAGAGGCGAAGGAGTTTTTCCAACGAGCACTCGAAGCTCAGCCCGATGACATCGCCCTGCATTTCAACCTCGCCTGCACCAATGCCTTACTGGAAAACAAGGAGGACGCCTGGATTCACTTGCAGTCAGCAGTAGAACTGGGCTTTGACGATAAAGAAAAAATCGACACCCACCCGGCATTGGCTTTCTTGCGCATACAGACCGACTGGAACGAAAAGAGACGAGAATGGGACCAAAAACGCAAGGGCCTGCCCGATCCCTCCCAGCGACCTCGCCCCCTCTTTCAGCAATTGGGCGCCTTATCCAGGGCCAGAGAAAAAGGCATTCTCACAGAAAACGAATTTGAACAGAAAAGGCAGCAACTCTTGCGACCCACAGCCGATGATTCTCCACCGACGGAAAGCCGGGACAGCAAATAAAGCGAAGGGCTTGACGACTTAGGCAGTTGGTAATAGGGCGAGAACGAAACGACGAACTTTTGTATTTTTCACCTTCTTTCAGGCGGCAGATAACTTTTTCTTCCCGGAAGTTGTTTATATTAGTGAAACAATAGAAGCACACTTTGAAAGCAAAAACACTTATTTCTACCGCGGTATTACCTCTTCGGACCTCAGACACGGGCAACGAGGCCTTGCAATACATGGCAGATTTTCACGTGCGCCACTTACCCATACTCAATGATCAGCAGCTGCTGGGACTTGTATCAGAAGACGATGTGTACGCCCACACCGCCGAGGAACCCATCGGCTCCTATCGACTCAGCATCAATCATCCCGCCGTGCATCAGGACACCCACATTTTTGAGGTGATGTCCTACATGGCAGAGTATCAGTTGACCACCGTGCCCGTCGTCGATGACAAAGACGCCTATCTCGGACTCATTACCCTTGAGGACATTATGCAGTACTATGCCCGCTCCTACTCCTTTCGCGAGCCCGGAAGTTTGATCGTCCTCCGCCTACTCAAGCAAGATTACAGCATGGTAGAGATCGCCCACTACATCGAGAGCGAGGGGGCCGTTTTACTCAGCAGTTTTATCAGCGACCTACCGGACAGTCCCCATATTTTGGTGACCTTAAAGATCAATAAGGAAGAGATCAGCCCCATATTATCCGCCTTTGAACGCCACGGCTACACCATAGAATCCATGCATAGCCCCACCCGTTTTGAGAGCGACCTCAAAGACCGCTACGACATGCTCCTCCATTATTTGGATATGTAAAATTCCCTCTTTTCCCTCTATTATAATGTTTTTTAGGGCGTACCGCCCCGCCGCCAGAGCGTCGGGTCGGCGCTACGGTCGCCCGCTATCGGCTACCGGCGGTGCCGGCATCTCCCCGCTGCACGCCCGCCTTTGGGCGGCCGCGAATCGGGGCCGGGCTCCCATCGCTTACGCGGGGACAGAGATTCCTCTATCTTTCCGCAAATCACTTGTCCGGTGGCGGGTTATTTTGAAGGGAAAGTGAGGTCGGAGACTCAATATTAGATTTCTACGAGAAACCTTAACAGGCTATAGCCAACAGTGAATGGCAGAAAACATCCCCTACCTAACAATCACTATTTGCTGTTGCCACTGAATACTCCGGGAATTGCGGATGAGCAAAATATAGCTTCCGCTCGACAAATGGTTTAGTTGAACTTCATTTACCGGGCCTGCCGTTTGCAAGTGCATCTTTCCTTTAAAATCCCAGAGTTCTAACTGACCATCTCCCGACCATCCCCGGATCTGCAATCGATCCTGCACAGGGTTCGGATAGACTTGGATGGATTCAGAAAGGCTCGGTTCGCCAATTGAGGTACTCACCAATTGATCGGTTGCCATACATCCGTTGGCATCTGTTACAGCAACTTGCAGGGTGTCACCGTTTTCAATATAGAGTGTATCATAAGGGGCCAGTCCACCGGTAATTGTAACCGTAGTATCTGGATGAAGCTCTACGGTGAGCGCATCCAGCTCTTCAATTAAAATCGAATCACTCGATTGACAGCCCTGGGCATTTGTCACGATCAGCTCCCATTGGCCGGCAAAGAGGCTGTCGCATCGTCCGGAGCCCATAGCTCCGGGAGGCCCATTCCACTGGTAGGTTACATCGGTTACATCTGCTGCACAGATTTCGACTGCAGGGGTTCCAAAACACAGGTATTGATCCTCACCGGCATCGGCAAGAGGTGGAAGAACAACTTCAATCACCGTAGTCAAAACCATAGTGTCAATGCCATCACTTACTGATACGCTATAGGTCGTTTCCTCCCCGGGGGCAACGGTCACTTCCGAACCCGAGGTATCAAGCCCAATGGGGTCTGAGGACCAGCTATAGGTATAGTTACCGGAACCACCAGAAGCAAGCACTGACAATTCGGTTGAATCACCTTGGCAAATTTCATTTTGAGCAACATCCAGCGTGGCCATTAAGGGGCCGCCCATTACCTCTGCAACGACCTGATCGGTGACGACACAAGTCGTTTGCAGGTCGGTCACTTCAAGAGTGAAAATTTGCGTTGTTTCTATCGGCACTGTTTCGGTCATCGAAGAGTCCGGATCAACGACAAGGCTATCCGGCGTCCATGCAAAAGCATACTCACCACTCCCGGCACCGGCGGCTCCACTCAATAAAGCAGCTGTCCCCAACTGCACGCTCGTATCGGCTCCTGCATCTGCGCTTAGTTCATTGACCGTAATCGTGAAGGTAATCTCATCGCTACAACCTTCGGCCGTGACATCAAAGGCATACAAGGTCATCGTCTCATTTATCGTATCACCCGGCTCGAACTGTGTTCCCATCCCTCCGCTTTCACTGAAATACGAAACACTGTCTGTTACGTCTCCGGGTATTTCCGGCAATAAAAGTCCAAAACAAACTGAAACGTCAACATAGTCAATAATTGCCGGCTGAAATAATAAGCTTATGACCATCTCATCAGAGGCCGAATTACAAGGACCGGCACCATCGGGGTCGGCTGTCGTCAAGGTCAAAGTAACACTTCCAGAATCCTTATCTGCCTGTGAAGGTGTGTAAACGGCATCTAGCGCTGTAGTGTCATCAAAGGATCCAGAACCCGAGGTCGACCAACTTGCTGTTGAGACCCCGTTGATAGAACCATCCAATACGATGGACACATCAGCTGTTGCGCATACCTCTTGATCGTCTCCAGCATCAGCGGATGGGGGATTTTGACATCCACAATCCTCTACTTCAAGGGTCACTGTAGCTGTATTTGCACACAGCCCAGGATCTGGCGTAAAGGTGACATCCCAATTGCCGAGGCCGGCGTCTTCAGGATCAAAGGTGTTGTTGGATACTCCTGTACCGATCCAATTTCCATCGATATCATTATCTGAGGTCGTTGGCAAGGAAACTGGTGGGTCATCAGAGCAGAAGCTGGTAGGAAAGGAAAATGTCGGATCAATTGAGGGTGATCCAGCATCGATAGTAACGCTAGCTACATCGGAGCAGCCGTTTCCATCGGTGACGGTAACATCGTAGCTTCCTGGGCACAAGCCGACGGCTGTCGCACTCGTCTGGCCGTCGCTCCAAATAAAGTCCGTGCCTCCAGATGCCGTTGCCTGGCCATCGCAGTCACCTTGACAGGTTTCGTGTTGATCGACAGAGGCAGCAGCTATTACGTTCCCACCATCACTGATCGTCACGGTTGTTTCGTCACTGCAACCATTGATGTCACTTACCGTCACTCCATAGGAACCAGGGCACAAATCTGTTGCGGTAGCACTCATTTGACCATCACTCCATTCGTAACTTGTACCTCCGGAAGCTATGGCCTGCCCGTCGCATAATCCAATACAACTTTCGTCTTGAATAACTGTAGCTGTCGCAGTTACTGAGGTTCCAGACTGGATCGTTATACTTGCCACATCTGAGCACCCATTCACGTCACTTACTGTCACTTCATAGGATCCGGCACATAGGTTTGTAGCGGTCGCCGTCATTTGACCATCACTCCACATATAGCTTGTACCTCCTGAGGCTGTTGCCTGACCATCGCAATCGCCCTCACAGGTTTCCTCCTGATCGACAGTTGCTGAGGCTGTAACGCTTTCTCCTGCTTGAATCGTTGCACTGGCTGTTGAAGTGCAGCCATTATTATCTGTTATGGTCACTGTGTAGGTACCCGCACAAAGTCCAGTGGCATTTCCACTCATTTGACCATCACTCCACTCAAAAGAGAAGGGAGAATCACCCCCCGATGGCTCAGCAACAGCTTCTCCATCACAGGCACCGGCACAGGACTCACCGACTTCCTCAGTGATCTCTGCCATAAAACCCGGGCAGTTGACGCTAACTGTACCAACCATACCTAAGCCGGCATGAGGGTTACACTCGTAGTCGTAAAATCCCGGAACATCGAATACGTGGAAATAGGTCCAGCCCGAACTTGCCGGTCCGGAGTAAAAGGTAGCTGGATTATCGGGGTAAGTGGATTGCCTTCCATCCACATTGTGAAAGCCTCCGACATTTGTCCAGGTGACAGTGTCCCCAAGTTCTATGGTAATATCTTCAGGGGTAAATACATTGCTGGAAACCTCAACATCGTGATTTGTTTGGCCCATGGCCAGAATGGGTAACAGAAAAATGAAAAGAAGGAGTAGAGTTTTGGTTTTCATGCACGAAAGTTTTTGTTAACAGTGAAAGAGTTGTGGGTAAAACGAGACAAAAGAAAGAAAGGTCAGTTTAAAAACCTGGAAAGTATTTTAAAAGCAGGTAAAAAGCACTTTTGTTTGCGTTTTACCCCAATATAAATAAATTGTTTGGGAAATTATAAAATTCATTATTCTTTGGCCTACTATAAACTTGAACTTAGTACCGATAATTCATAAATGAAGGAACAGATTATAAACCAGTATAATATAAATTGTCAATTTGTAAGTTGTAAACCAAACTCCAAAACCTGTAACCTCCTCATTACCGATTTGGAGTACTCAAAAAATCTAGCATTTCAGAATAAGAAAACCAATTTTTATACTCTATTTGGGCGTTCTAAAAATGAAAACGAAATGGGTTTGGAGAAGTTGGAAAGAGTCGAAAGGTCAAGCTATGTGATTGGAAAGAACTCTTAAGAACATGAAGACAAGTGAGAGGGTTCGATGCTTTATCGAAAAATATGCTGAGGATAAGGTCTGAATGGGTGGTTTATTCCCTGTCCTTAGGTTCTAAACGTTTTCTTGATTCTACGATTTATTGAAGAGAGGTGGTTGCGATGGCAAAAAACTTGCACGTCGTGGAAAAGCGTTATATATTTGCAACTCGATTTTTAGGTCGGGTGGCCGAGTGGCTAGGCAGAGGTCTGCAAAACCTTGTACGGCGGTTCGAATCCGCTCCCGACCTCAAATCCCTTTAATCGCCTCGCTGCTTTTTAGCAGCGGGGCGTTTTTGGTTCCGCTCGAATGAAAAAGTGCGTCTTTTTCACTGAGTAAGGAACCAAAAATGGTGAGGGCCGATAGGCCCGGGGCGATGTGAGGGTTTGAACCGCCACCCCACTCCGGATCAGCGTAGCTAATCCGCTCCCGACCTCAACTCATAAGGTAAGTAGCTGTTTTCAGCCACTTACCTTTTTTATTTACGATTAAGTAAATTTTGGGGTGTAAATTTTTGATTATTAGTGATTGTATAATCCGGTGACACTAAACCACCCAGTCCGAAGACTATTGTACCCCTACCTTGAGGTCTGAGGAACGAGCTGCCCAAAAAAGAAAGTTGGTAGGATAATGACTCGATCTTAGGGGAGTCAAATCGAAACGCACCTTAGCGAATTTAACTAGATTGGAGTTTAAAAACATTAGATTGTAGGAACTATGAAGTAAAAACCAGCGTTTTCAGGCGATAAAAAATGGATTTATCCCATGAAGAGAAGTTTACTCCAAGGCAATAGGATATTGAAAGATTCCATGGGTCCATTGCCCAAAGTAGCGAAAAGAAATAGACATGATCCAGACGATTCTACTGTTTATCACACTTACCATCTTTCCCTTGACTACCGTAAGTACTCAGGAGCATAAGAGTGAAGTGATCATTTTGAGTACAATTCACGTGGCACATAAGAGCAACCCCAACTACTCCTATGCATCTCTTTTCACATTTATTGAAGAGTATGAACCGGATGTGATAGGTGTTGAAATACGGAGCGAAGACATCGATAGTTCTTATCGCTATTTACAAAGGAACTACCCTTTCGAGATGTATGAATGTCTGAGTAAATATACCTCTAAGAAGGTATCAGGGGTTGACTGGTTAGCGACCGATCTCGAAGGCAAGGCCATACCGGAAAACTACTGGAGTGAGATGAGTGCCATTAAGCAATTGCAGCGAAAATTGCAGCGGGATAGCGCCATGATCGCGAAGCTATCCATTTTGGACGTTATTGTAGAGGAGAAAAACAGGAGGATACTAAATGCATCTCTCTATAAATTAAATGATGGAAGTTATGATGCGATCAATTATATTTACTACGAACAACTACGAGTCCTTTTTCATGATACTGAATATGCCGCGCTGAGTGATTTCTATCAACAGCGAGATGACCGGATTGCTCAAAATATTATAGAAATCATCAAGAAGAATCCGGGGAAACGCATGCTGTTTTTAGTAGGAGCTGACCATCGCGATACCTCTTTAAAAAAAGTGACCGAAGAATTAGAGAATGATATTGAATACCACAGGCTGACCAAAGAATAAGTTTCTTTTGTATCTGAATAAAGCTAAACAGGTCAATAATCCCCAAACCAATTTTCTTTCACCTACGCCTTTTGATAATAGCAGCGATGGATACTGCCCAAAACCGATACCGTTTAAAAATGGGAGAAACCAAGCCCTTTACGGCTAAGGAAAGACTATCTCAATGACAGAGATATTCAAAAAATTTTACACTTTATTTTGATCTTACGCTTTTAGAACACTTATCTTGCTGGTATGGAGACTGCCATTTCCCTACTTTAAGTATGTTATGGGAAGGGAAAGCTCGAGTAACAAAATATCCGGACTGTGAGTAAAAAGGAGCAATTCAGTATTCGCCAAATGACCAAAGAGGAAATGGAACTCATTGCCATGGAGTGGGCCGCGGATGAAGGCTGGAATCCGGGGCTCTATGACGCGGAATGTTTTGCTGCGCCGGACGCAATTGGCTTTCTTCTGGGGCTTTTAGACGGCCGACCAATCGCTTGCATTTCTGCGGTTGCCTACAACCGCCACTTCGGTTTTCTCGGTTTTTACATTGTACACCCTGAATTTCGCGGTCAGGGATATGGATTGAAGCTTTGGCAAGCCGCTATGGGCTATTTGGAAGACCATAATGTTGGCCTGGATGGGGTTGTGGATCAGCAGACCAATTATAGGAAGTCGGGCTTCACCTTCGCATACAGAAACATCCGCTACGAAGGAATTGCCCAAGCTACTGCAATTCAGTTTCCGGAAATCGTACCTCTCACACAAGTTTCTTTTAGCGAATTGTCTTCCTACGACGAAAAACTCTTCCCAGCGCCACGGCCTCAATTCCTTCGATGCTGGATCAATCAACCGGAGAGCCGGGCGCTTGCCGCTCTGAGCAATGGCAAACTTGCGGGGTACAGCCTGATTCGAAAGTGTCGCAAGGGCTATAAAATTGGGCCTTTGTTTGCTGACACTGAAGACCTGGCGAAGAAACTTTTCCTTACTTGCAGTGGCTCTGTAGAAAGGGGCGCGAAGATCTACCTCGATACTCCTGAAGTGAACCGGGCGGCGGTGACACTCGCTGAAAGTCAAGGGATGCAAACCGTTTTTGAAACTGCTAGAATGTACACCCAATCTCCACCGGACATTGACCTTTCTAAGGTTTATGGAGTGACGACCTTTGAGCTGGGTTAGGGATTCCGGATCTTCTATTTTGCCTCTGTGATAATGATGTAAATTGGAGTTTTTATGTTGAATATGGTGTTAGTGCAGAAAAGGTATGTTACATGCTGGCGGGACCAGATCGCAGGGTCTGCGCTCCGGAACCTCCCCAAAAAGTCCGCCTTCCGGGTATTCGGGCAGTTAGTTTTCATACTCAACCTACCGCGTGCCGCGGCATTTCGCATCGCCAAGGTGATTCTCAATTTGCGAATGGCCGGTCCTAAAATATTCCGGCGCCCGAGGCACGTTTCTATCTAAAAACATCCTATCTAGATGCCATCCCAATACCGCCAAGGCGCTAACAAGGTCTGTGGTTTCCGTAAAAATACCGCTAAAGCGGCACTGGCGTACCGCCAAGACGCCACCAAGGTCTGTGGTTTCCGTGATGCAGACTCCTCTAAAAGAAAAGAGAAGATGAAGAAAAAAATACCGTTCCTTCTCAAGATCACCGTCTCTAATCCTGTCCATCCTTTCATCCTATAAATCCTGTTCAGACGATGGGCCTTGCGTGCCGGCCTTTGTTGAGACAAGGCCCTCACCTTTGCTACCTGAATTGGCAGGGCACAGTGCGTCATGTCTCTATTTCCCAGTATTTGGGATAGCGCTGTGCAGCAGTCCGGCACCCAGCGGGATTATATGTCAGATGTGAGGAACTGGGATAGCAGTATGGGAATCGATGAGCACTACAAATTGCAAATGATGTGTAGCGTGGTGCCGGAGACCGATCCGCCAATTGGGACTGGTGCTCTTAGATCTCTGGGTGGAGGTAGACTATATAGTGGCTTTTATGACTTCTGGCGGAGAAGGGCCGAGCGAAGCCGCCGGAGTCCGCCGGCAGGTGGACAGAGGCGGATGCTCTGAGCGAGCTGCGAAACATAGCGCCCCGAGATGCCTGAAAGGAAGTCGAGGGGATCCCCCAAAACAGAATAAAAAAAAGAGAGTGGCTTAATGTTAAAAATTAATACCTGTCTGGATGGTTCGTCTGCTGAATTCATCAACTGCTAGCGAACGAGGGTAACGGTTCCGTGAAGATGTTCGGATTCCTCATTATTATAGGTGACTTTCACTTGATACACATAGACGCCAGGGGACAGAAGTTCTCCTTTTGAGCGTCCGGACCAACCGGCTGAGGTCTCTCCTGGCATAAAATTGCGCTGCTCGAAGTGGAGATTTCCCCAGCGATCAAAAATTCTCATCTCATCAATTTGCTGTACATTTTGACCTCCCTCAGGCAAGAAGAAATCATTGATTCCGTCGCCATTGGGTGAAAATACATTGGGTATGTATAAGTTGCCGCGATCGCGAAGTATAATTTGCGTCTCATCTGCTGCTTCGCAGTCCAATGGGCTGACAGCGACCACCTCAACCGTCATGCTGACGACCGGAAAGAATCGAATGATGCTGCAATCGGCATTGAGACATTCGAAACTGAGGGTGTCTGTGTCCCAATAATAGATGAATGGTCCATCTCCGGCCAGAATAGTGGCCGCTAAGATGACGCTATCTCCGGGATCGACACTTATTGATGCGCTTAGTTCAACCTCAACCTCCTGTCCGTCGGCTAAAGTTACTGTGTCCTGCTGGCTGCAGCCGTTGTCGTCCGTCACTACTATTTCGTAATCCCCTGCCGATAAGCCTTCGAACAGGCCCGTCTGATTTTCATCAACTCCAATCAATTGATACTGTATGGGCTCTACTCCACCATCGGTGGACACACTGATTTCGCCCGTTGATTCGCCCAGGCAATCCGGAGGACGGCTGATTATTTCAAGCGCTCCCAATTCATTTTCGGCGCGAATTACTTCAATAGCGGCTGAGTCCACACAGCCATTTTCACGGCTGGTCACGATAAGTTGATAGGTTCCGGGCTCGGTGACGACGATATCCCGCTGCATGGGGTTGCCTGAAATATTTCCATCATTCGTCAACCAGGCGTATATTATTTCCGGACCTTCTGATGTGCCGGCTCCGCTCAACTCGACCGCCGTCGCAGCACAACTTAGCGTATCTGCATCCTGGATCAAGACGGTGGGTAATTCCCGATTTTCTGTGACTTCGACGCTGCGGGAAGCTTCGCAATCATTATCCGTATTTCGGACTGTGAGGGTATACATTCCCGGCTCGTCTACGCGGGTATTGGCCTCGTTTGTGGGACCACTGATATTTCCATTTCCCGTCGTCCAGATATACTCTATATTTCCGCCAGAGGTGGATCCACTACCATCCAGGATGACGGTTAAGTCCGTGCAGGTCAATACTCCTGGCACTTCTATGTCGACTGTGGGAAGGTCTGAGCTGCTCGTGATCTCAATACTAGTACTATCGGAACATCCGCTGAGGCTATCGCGAACGATGAAGAGATAAGTACCTTGAGAAGTCACAGTGACCAGAGGGTTGTCTGCTCCCGATTCGATTTGCCCATCTACGGTACTCCATTCAAACTGTAGCCGTTGCCCTATTGAATTTCCGCCATCGATATCAATGGAGTTTATAGAACAGCTGAACTCATCCGCAGTCGGGATTGCCACTGCTTCGGGATAGGCCCACCAGGTGACGGCAATATCTCCATCCTGCCGCGTACAACTTTCGTTGTACATAAAGTCTCCATTGATTACAGAGCCCAAATAGACCCTGATGAAATAAGTTTCACCGAGGTTCATGCTTCCCGGATCAAAAGAAAAGTCGATGGTTTCATTTTCGATTAAGATGGTTTCATCCTGATCGATGAGTACATAGCGCAGTGCATCATTTCCATCGCGCATTTCTCCCGCGGCATTATAAGAGATTTGATTTGTGACGGATTCGTCTTCACAAAGGTGTAGTTCGCTCCCTTCGAGAGTTCCTATTTCGGTGATGCAATCGCAGGTAAAGTCACCATCGATGAAGGCTGTATCACATTGAAACCCATCAAAAACGATTAGATTGTAACTTTCTCCTTCTGGAATGGGGTCAGAAGTAAAACTTCGGTCCATTAACTCTCCAGAGGCACCTTCCACGACAAGGGAGTTTTCTTCTCCACCTAGAATATCAAAGGTGACGGTATAGTTTTCCCCTGTAGAATCGCAGTCGATTTCCAGAGAGTTAAGGTCTATGGAGGGGCCGGAGACAAAATCGAGCAAGACGGTATCTGAACTTGAGCATCCGTTTTCGGTGACCGTCCATACCCAGCTATGAAGCCCCAAATCCTCCACCTCTACAGTAGTGATCGCCTGGTTGGGATTGGCGATGGTCACGTTAGCGGAAGCGCCGCTCTCATAGCTCCAATTGCCCGTTGCATTAAGAGGAAGTATGCCTTCCAAGGTACCCATAAAATTACAGGCTGTAGCATCGGAACCGGCATCCGCATCCGGTCCGTCAAAGAAAACGATAGGAATCCCGTAGCTGACCTTGAGACAGTCGTCGTCTAATTGTACTTCCCCATTTCCACTATCGTCTCCGATGATATATGCGATGTAGAAGGTATCTCCCGGCTGAATATCACTGGAGTAATCGGTATAACAAAAAGTACCGCCGGAGCTTTGACCTAACACTTCACTGCCTAGCAGCGTATCATTGGTGTTATGCAAAACATATGCGGCGACATCATTTCCATCTAAAAACTCGCCGGTGGGATCATATCGGCCCGAGGCATCGATGCAATCCTCCAGGCAAGCCGTCAATACTTGAGAAGTATCGAGGGTTCCGATTTGGGTCTGACATACGCATTCTGTTACGACATCAATGTCCAGTGGGTCACAACTTGAACCATCATCTATTTGGACTTGCCTGAGTTCGCCAGCCGGCAACCAATCTATAAACAGTGTGTCATTGGAAAAACTTCCTTCATTGGTAATTTCTGTATAGCTCCCGCTGCCTCCTTCCAAAATAATAAAGGCTCGGTACTCAGTTGCCGAGGCATTGCATTCATACAGAATACGGTAACTTAAGGGTTCATAGAAGGTGATTTCGACCTCATCTTCATCCATACAATTACCATTTGTCGCCGCCCAACGGAAAGTATACGTTCCTGGGCTTCCAACAGAAACTAAGGTGTTCGCTTGCGCTGGGTTGGTAAAACTTACATTTCCCGTATCCGGCAAAACGGTCCACTCTCCCGTACCTGTGGTAATTGTTGCGATTAAATTGTACTCCAGGGCGCAAATTTCAGCATCCGAACCGGCATTGGCAAGTGGAGTTTCTCTCCAAACGACAGGCTGTCCTGGAGCTACTGCTAAGCAAGGATCACTTAAGTCAACAAACCCACCGCCTGCTTCGTCACCTACCACAGTGGATATATAATATACCTGACCATAAGTATAATCCGGATCAAAATCGAAGACGCCATCCTCGAAAAGACTGGTATCCAGGAGGGTTCCCAACTGATTGCCCTGGCCGGTATGCAAAATGTACATTAGGGTATCAGTATCTTCTACGTTTCTACCACCTAAATCGACCGGGACGGCCACTTCGCCATCGCAAAGCGCAAGGGTGTCGGGCGAAAGACTGCCTGCGGTCGATTCACATCCGCAGCGCAGTAAAATAGGAATGGAATCAGAAATACAACCTACGGAGTCTGTAATGACCAAATACAAAGTGTCACCAAAATTGACGTCGGGGTCAATGGTGATGGTATCAGAAACAAATCGATTGCTGTCGATTGTCCCGGTAATATCAGATGAGGGATCTATACTGTAACCTCCCTCGCCACCAATAATGTCTACTACAGCAGTAAAATCCAGACCAATGCATGTATCTAAAATATTAGATGCAGAGGGAGGCGGTAAAAAGGTCACGAGAATCGTATCGAACTCTGCACAGTTGACCAGGCCTTCTCTCCACTCTAAAGTATAGGTTCCCCGGCCCGTAGTAGAGATTCTCGTATTGGGGTCTTCGGGATTATCTATTCTGAGGCTATCTCCGCCACCGGGGCTGTCGATTACTCGCCAGAGCCCTTGAGAAGCCAGGACGGGATTGAGAGTAAACATTGTGTCACAACCTTCGATATCGGGTCCGAGATCCGGTTCTGTGGGCACCACTTCTTCTAATTCTATACACAAAGAATCAGTAAAGGCACAGCGTTCCGTTAAGACGGTAAAACAAAGAGTACCGTCTCTCAGCGTATCTGGAGGACTGATCTGAATAGTGTCAGTGTCAGAAGTAGAGGGGGGAACAAATTCAAAACTATCGGGCAAATACCACTGTCTGGTGGAAATCGAGTCCGGTTGTCCCATAGGAGTAGGGTTGGTCGGATGTTGCAACTGAGCGGATATTTCCAGTTCCTCCCGGCCCCGGCAAAAGGTGGTGTCACCTAAGAAGCCCAATATTTGAGGAAAGTGCTCCTCTAGGACAAAGGAGTAGGTCTCTGCAGAAGAGCAGTACAGTTCGCCTCGGTACACAATGGTGATTTCCATTTGCAGGGTCAGGACCCCATTCGTTGCCAAGTCTTCAATGGTCTCCTGATCCAGGATTAAGTTGAGCTCCCGGCCCAGGGTATCTTCAGTTCCTGTGATCGTCCAGTTGGTTTCTACGCTAAACGAATCATCGCTATTCAGGCGACCCAATTGCTCAAACCAGGGAGTATAACCACCCAGCTCGGGGTCGGCAAAGAAAAATCCCATTGCTCCCTCGCCATTGCAAACGGGCTCGATGGAAAAAGGACCTCCAAAAACAAAAAGGTCGATGACATAAAAGGAATCACAGCCCGTCGTTGGGGAGAGGCAACTTTGCTCGTAGGTGCCCGGGCCATTTAACTCCTCGCAGATATAGGTGAAGTTGCCGGTACTGGCATCATCATAGCAGGCAAAAGTATCGAGGACTGTTGGGTTTTCATCATTTTCATCTCGAATAAACAATTGGAGCTCTGCCGGGACATAACAACCGGCAGCGTTATTGGCTGTCGCTGTATACGTGCCAGTGCCTGGAATTTCGGTATTGAGAGCAGGTGTGGGCGTCAGCTCGTTGCCATAGGGTCCAGTCCAAATGTAATCGTCTCCCTCGCATATGGTATCTATTGTGAAATAGGGTTCCAACTCGACGACCTCAACTTCAATGCAGTTCGATGTGGTTTGATCACAAAGAGTAGCCGCAGAGACGCAGACATCGTATGTGCCGGGTGTCGAAAAGTCAAAAACCTCAGTTGTAGAGCGGTCAGAATCTGGGTTTACAGATCCATTTTGAGTCCAAATATAGAGGCAAGCCTCATCCATGGGTTGCGGCAATTCAAACATCACATCGGTTGCTCCGGCGCAAATGGTATCCCCACCGAATTCAAAGTCACCATCGACCAGAACGGGCTCGGCTAAGTCTTCATCATCCAATGTGTGTTGGCCACCCCCCGAGATGATTTCTTCAATATACACATCGCATTGATCGCCATCAAATCCATCGATGAGAAAGCCGTAGACTTTTCCAGGATCAACCATCGCTGCAAAGGTGGTCAAGCCTGTTTGAGGGGTGAAAACAAAAGCCAAACAATTGGATACTAAGTCACCTGGATCAGGTAAAGTTCCATCGCGATTTAAAGGATTAAAAGGGATGTCACAAGAAAATTCGTATAAAGCGAGCTGAACGCCATCACTGTTTGCACAGTCCAAAATATCCAGATTGATTTCAAATACATCGTCATCTGCAACAAAAGTAAACCAGGTTGGATTTTCCATATTCTCACCGAAGCAACCGGGAAATCGAAAGGGGCCATCAGGATGGGCACCAGGCATGCTCAAACAAGTGGCCTCAAATTGGTTGAACTCACAATTCACGATGGTTTGGTTAAAAAAAGGAGGTCCCAGACTATCGCAGGAGATGGGAGGTTTTACATTGATGCAAAGTTCAAAAGACCCTTCTTCTCCCATTTCTGTGTGAATCAATATCCAATAGGTCTTATCGGGTTCTAGGTCATAATTTTCCAATTCTATGATGCCATCTGAATCGATATCTTGTTCACAATATAATCCTATCATAGAGGAGCAGTCCGGGTCGGGTTCAAATAGCGTAAAGTTTACGTTTTCCTCGTTAAAGTGCTCCAAATTTATATCGAATCGACCAGCATCAGCGGGTGTCTCAAATTCAAACCAAACCCCGGAGCGATCCCCCATGACGGCATCTACAAAACAGGTCCTGTCGAGGTTATTGGGGTTGGAAATTATGCTTGGGTCATAATTTTCCGGACAGGCAAATTCATTACTGGCTTCCAAACAAAGTATTTGAGTTTCATCTGCAGGTTGTTCGCCCAGGGAGCGGATGTTTTCACAATCATCATTGGTGGGGGCGACTTGTTGGGTCACGCCTAAGTTGAATGTGCCCAATCCCGCCGGAGGGACGGCTAACCACAAATACAGCCCGGCTATCTCCGTCGAAGACAAAGCGCATAAATCCCATCGAATCGAATCTACTTGCTCAATATCCTGAGCAAGCAGGGATTCACCTAAACCATTTTCCAATAAATTTTCACCGTAATTCGTACCCCCACCACATTCCGGACTTGTCACGGTAAAAAGTGCCGCACTTACCGATGTCGCTGTTCCATTGCGCCACTCTATCAATAGAGAACGCGTCGAGGGATCCACTTCCAATTTATAAAATACGGAGCTGTCAGCATCTGCCAGGCCAAAGTCTTGAATGCCCCCGGCTAAATCAGTGACCCAGGGTTCATCGTTGAAGAAATCACCAGACAGGGGGCGATTCTCAGTTTCTGTTCCCCAGCCATCCTCTGGATTTAAACTTGCTTCACAAGGCAAGGCATTATTTTGGGACCAGCCAGAAATTGGTAAAATGCCAAAAATGAAAACTAAACACAATAAATACTTCCACCGCATGCACTCCTTTACTTGTATGAACAAATATGTTTCAAAAACGCTGCTTTAGAAAGGAAAGTATTGGCAAAATTCTATCTTGTGATCTAAAATCAAACCCTACATACCTACCAATAGAGCGTTTCCAACTCTTTCATTTGCTTGTAATTTACAAAAACATTTTCATGGATAGGGTCTTCCGTATTGTGGTCCCCCTCGGACAATTTCGATGAGGACGTTATGATATAGTCATTTATGCAGAGCTTTCGGATTTAAAGTATGAACGAAAGGGTTGATTTGGAGGTGAGGAAAAATTCTTTAAACAGGAAGTGAAGCGCTATTTTCTAAGGGGGCTGAATAAGGGGTTTTCAAGAAAATTTCAAAGCCTGTGACCCATTGACAACTCGTGGAAGAGCGGAGTCAGTCTTTCAGGAGTCCTGTGTGGGAAGGAAATTATTATTAGTGCAACGAGGTTGAGGCGAATCGTTGGAGTCAGTGGGAGTGCTTTACCTGATTCGGATTTAGAATACATTGGTAAAATGGGCGATTATGGTTACCTTTAATTTCAAGATAAATGAGAAGTATGAAAAGTTTGAAAATCGCTCTGCTGCAAGCAATCATCATAGCAGCGGTCAGTAGCATAGGCTTACAGGCACAATCCGTAGGTTTTCATGTCAAAGCCGGTCTGAACCTATCCAACTTGAGTTTTGACGGGCCGAATCTAGAAAACAGCTCCGGAGAAATGCTGAGTGGGTTCCATATTGGAGCTATGGTTGAGTTGCCCGTTAGCTCGAAATTCTCTATAGAAACGGGACTGTTATTACAGAGTAAAGGGTATCAATCGGAATTTACAAGTACTGTTCTAGATGAGGACATGGATAGCGTACAAATTTCAGGTGATCAAAAAACGAGTTTGCTTTACCTCGACGTTCCCATTTTACTCAAAGGGCGATTTGATTTGGGCGGAATCAACCTCATAGCCTCTGCTGGGCCATACTTTGGCTTTGGATTAAGCGGAACCACCTTTTTTGAATACCCACATCAAGGAGAAAATTACGAGGAAGAGGCAGTGATTGATTATGGAGATCAGGGAGATTTCAAGTCGGTAGATTACGGGTTGATGGCGACCGCAGGGGTAGAGTTTTCAAATGTTATTCTTTCAGCCACTTACGCCTATGGATTGGCCAATATTGAAACTTTTGAGCCGGATACTTATACGACGCGGCACCAAAATATCATGATTTCGCTGGGTGTTCGCTTAGCGGGAGAAGAGAAAGAGAAACGCGGCTCGAGGAGAAGGCGTTAGGATCATTACCACTGCATAGGAAGGATAAAGACGCCGTAGACTGTTGTTCAGCTCACGAAGCCGATGGAGCATTATCTTGGCTATTGACAGAGGAGCAAGGCAGCGCTGAACAAGAAGATCAAGGCCAAGTCTGAAAGAAATATAGTAACAATGGCAGGAAGAGCGATTAAATAGGATGAATGTCAAAAGACAAAAAAAAAATATGGTTATCCTCGCCCCATATGGGCAAAGAGGAATTGGAGTTGGTCCAAGATGCTTTTGCTACGAATTGGATCGCTCCCCTGGGGCCCCATGTCAACGGCTTTGAGGAGGAATTACAAGAGTATAATGAGGTAGCTCATGCCGCAGCATTATCTTCGGGGACAGCGGCTTTACATCTGGGATTGTTATTATTAGATACTCAGCCCGGGGATTATGTATTGTGTCAGAGTTTTACCTTTTGTGGATCGGCCAACGCCATACATTATACAGGAGCAGAAGCAATATTTATTGATTCTGAATCGCGGACGTGGAATATGGATCCCCAAGCTTTGGAAGATGCGATACTGACAATTCGAAAAGACCCCCATAAGTATCCGGGTCGCATTCGGGCCATCATGCCTGTTCACCTCTATGGTATGCCGGCCGCCATGGATGAAATAATGGCGCTGAGTAAAAAACACGATATTCCGGTGCTGGAAGATGCAGCGGAGTCTTTAGGTGCTACTTACAGGGGACAAAAAACCGGAACTATCGGCGACTTGGGTGCCTACTCTTTCAACGGCAATAAAATCATCACGACGAGCGGCGGGGGAGCCCTGGTTGCTCAGCGGGGAGAGTGGATTGAAAGGGCGCGGTTTTTGGCTACTCAAGCTCGAGATCCAGCACCGCACTACCAACACAGTGAAATTGGGTATAATTACCGGCTATCGAATGTTTTAGCAGCAATTGGTCGCGGACAATTGCGCGTTTTGGAAGATCGCATTGCTCAGCGCAGGGCTGTTTTTGATCAATACGTGCAGTGGTTTTCAGACTGGGGGCTGGACTGGACGGCACAGGAAGAAGGTGCGGCAGTGAAGAGCAACCGCTGGCTGAGTGCTTTTGTTCTGCATGATGGAGGGGAAAGGGAAGCATTACGATTGGCCATGGCAGAGGAAAATATTGAGTGCCGGCCCTTATGGAAACCCATGCACATGCAACCGATATTTTCTTCGCAACCTTATTTTGGAGGCAAGCAGTGCGAAGAATTGTTTGAGCGGGGATTGTGTTTTCCGAGTGGTTCTAATTTAACGACAGAGGACTTGGAGCGCATCCGGCAGGGCATAGCTTCTTTTATTGATAAAACCAATAAAAAAGCTTAAACTGGTATCATGAATCTACGATCGATCATCGATTTTCTCAAAAGCCTGGGATTGGGCAGCAAAAATGGATTTGCCGGCTCAGCGACGAAGATCCTCATCTTGAGCATCGATCTGTTTTTTGCTCTATTTGCCTTTGCCTTTGCCGTTTTTGTTGACCGAACGCTGAACGCAACCAGCTGGACCCTTGTCATGACGAGCTCCTTGCCCTGGATTCTTCTCACTCTTCGGGGGATCAGTTTCATCGTTTTCAAAACCTACTTGATTATTATTCGCTTTGTGGGAGAGAAGGATATTTTTAACCTGTTTTGGGCAACTACGACCTCTTCCCTTGCTTTTTACTTTCTATTAAAGGCGTTCCCTCTGGCCTTGCCAGGGGATAGAGCAGCAACAGTTGTGGTGGTTGATTACCTCTTATTACTCTATTTGTCAGGAGGGTTTCGAGCCTTTTTACGACTATTGTACAAGTATTTGCGACGCCAAAACAAAGGGAAGACCATTCCAACGATTATTTATGGTGCCGGGGAGTTAGGGGCAATTACGCTGCGTATTCTCGAGCAATCCCCTGCGCACAATTATCAGGTGGTTGCTTTTCTGGATGACAATCCCAAAGTGAGGAGTAAATTACTGAATGGAATACCGATTTACGACCCCCAGTATTCACTGGATAGTATTATCAAACAGTGGGAGGTGAAGACCGCTATTATCGCCATTCAAAAGTTGCCGGATTACCGCCGGATCTTTTTTATCGAAACTTGCCTGGAACACCAGGTAGAAGTACTGAAAGTACCTACCACAAACCAATGGATCAATAACGAATTGAGTACAAAACAAATCAAGAAGGTAAAAGTCAAGGATTTACTGAATCGAGAGGCCATTCAACTTAACCCGGAAATGATTTCCGATCAAATTAAGGGGCAAAAGGTTTTGGTGACGGGCTGTGCCGGTTCTATTGGTAGTGAGATTGTGCGCCAAATTTTGCAGTTTGATCCCGAAAGTATTATCGGAGTAGATCAGGCTGAAACACCATTAGTCAATCTGGTACGGGAATTGAAAGATGACCGACTCGTTCCGCTTGTCGCCGATGTGAGAGATGCTGGAAAAATGGAGCGGATTTTTGCTAAGTATCGTCCAAAATACGTTTTTCACGCAGCGGCCTATAAACACGCGCCCATCATGGAGTTTCACCCGGAAGAGGCCGTGAAGACCAATATTGCCGGCTCGATGAATGTCGCTCGTGCCGCCGCTCAGGTCGGCGTCAAAAAATTCGTTATGGTTTCTACCGATAAGGTCATTAACCCAACGAATGTCATGGGAGCAAGCAAGCGAGTAGCGGAAATTTTCATGCAACAGATGCAAACGGACTCCTCCATAGATACTCAATTTATTGTTACTCGATTTGGCAATGTCCTGGGCTCGAACGGATCTGTCGTTCCCGTTTTCCAAAAACAAATAGAAGCGCGTAAACCAGTGACCGTAACGCATCGCGAGGTCACGCGCTACTTTATGACCATTCCCGAAGCCTGTCAACTCGTTTTGGAGGCGGGTGTCATGGGGAATGGCGGCGAGATTTTTGTGTTTGATATGGGACAGCCCATCAAAATATACGATCTGGCCCGCCGATTGATTCAACTCTCAGGTTTTAAGCCGGATATCGATATTCCCATTCATATTACCGGCCTGCGACCGGGAGAAAAACTGTATGAAGAGTTACTCTCAGATCGGGAAAACACCAAGAAAACCCATCACCCCAAAATTATGATTGCTGAGGTCAATCACGAGCGGTCTGAAAATAAGCAAAACGACATTATTGCCTTAATCCAACACTGCTCTGTTTCGGAAGATCGAGCTGAAATTCTTAAATATCTGGAAGTGCTGGTACCGGAATATCACTGTCAGACCCAAAATTTATCAGTCGAGACGCCTCCTGGACCAAGGAGGAAAAGTACGAAAGAGACAGCGGACCCGACCAACTCAGCGGAGCGCGCTGAGCCATTACCTCAAAAAAATGAACCCCCGAAGAAGGAATACTCAACTGACCTCAAAGAACTCAAGGGACAGAGCGGGGTAAAAAAATTATTTTTAAATACTGTAGGGCGTATGATTCCCACGGATATGTTTTCTCCCCGGCACGCCATATCTGTCAAGGCCATCTGTTTTATCGATCATAAAGTGATACTGTTAAAGACGGAATTAGGACATTGGGATTTGCCCGGCGGAAAACTGAGAAAGAGAGAACATTGGAGAGATTGCATTCACCGGGAGGTGCAGGAAGAACTCAATGTGAAAGTGCATGATTGTAAGCTGATTTCTCTTCGATCGGCCCGGATTCGAGACACCTCGGATGTGCTCATCACTTTAGTTTACTGCCAAATAGATGAGTTCTCCCCTAACATTCAGTTGAGTCAGGAGCACTACGGCGTCCAATTATTTCAGATGGATGAAATTGATGACTTGAAAATGATCGTCCCCTACCAGAAGTTCATCAAAGAAGTGTACTACAGCAAAAGGGAAAAAAATCGACAGGAATAAATAGAGTACGCCTTACAGCACCAGAAAAACGATCCAATTGATTTGATCTCGATGGTCTTGAAAAAGGAATTGGTTCATATAGCCCAATTCCATCTTAACTGAGTCACTCCATTGATATCCCAGTCCGCCGTAAAGTCGATTGCGATCAAAGGGCTGTTGACCCGGCTGAAGGAAGATCTCATTATAGAGGGAGAGATACAAAAAACGATCTCTTTCTTGAAGGTGCAGCAGGGGGAGCTGTAAGGAAAGAAAATACCGAAACCGCCACTTAAAGTCCTCGCCAATCCAGCGCTGCTCCAAGCGATATCGATGTTGTAACTGAATGTGATGCGATCGCTGATGAGTGATAAATTGTTGAAACAACCGATGTTCCTCAAGAACGACTTTCTCTGTCTGGTTGGATAGATAATTCTCACTGAGAATATATCCATAGCCAGCCAGTATATTATTGTTGTTTTCGGATAGGTTATACCCCAAACCCGTTCTCAACAAAAGTTGCTCCAGATCACCAATCGCATTGTAATTTCGGTATTGTACTTCGTGGTGCCAATTCCACTTTTCATTCGCACGGTAATTTCCAAAATATATGAGCCAATTGCCCAAATCGCTATTTTGCCCGACCAAAGTTGTCGAAAGCAGTAGCAGTGGGAAGATGAGGAGTCGAAGCGTCATTTTTGATACAGTTGATGTTTTATTTAGTCTGGGCCGGCCCCCGTTTTAGGAAGTCTTTCCTCAGATGATCTATCGACCCACAAAATTAGATCACAGAGTTTACTTTTTGAGTGACAATTGACACCGAAGGGAACATCGAGCAATCGCTTACCTCCGCCCCAGGCGCAGGGCCATGGGTCGAAAGAGTTGCACATCTGCGACAAAAGTGCCGAAGGGCAAAAAGGCAGCAATTCCAGTCCATAGATAAGTCGTCCAGGACCACCGGAGTCGCAATCCCACCCACAAAGCGACGATAAAATAGATAACAAACAACACACCATGCGCCATACCGATGACGTAATTGGGCTCCGGCCATTCCCCCCAATACTTCAGCGGCATACCCAAAAAGATCAATAATAAATAGCTCCAGCCCTCAGCGATGGCGATCTTCCGAAAATATTTCAATCCTGTCTCTGTTTTCATGAGTCAAAAATAGAAAGTCCCAGGAAGATCTTTGTAATGGAATTGTAGAAGCATCCGGAAGAGCGCAAAAAAGGGGAGCAAAATGACTCAAGGGTCAAAGAAACCACTCCCGGAGCAAAGAACTCTCCACTCCCACCCTGGCAGCGCGGGCAGTACCCCAATCCTGACCCCAGCGACCATTCTTTCCGGGAAGGATCAATAGGACCCGCAGGCATTTATTACCTTTGGCCGACGAACCAAAATCACACACATGTCCAAACACCATATTTTCATCGCCGGAAGTGGCGGCATAGGTCGCGCCTTAGGGTTGATCCTGACCACCCACACAGAAATTGACACCCATGTATATCTCGGAGATATCCGCTCGGAGGCAGCGGAATCCGCCGTTCAATTCATACGGGAGGGGAGTGAAAGTCAAGCCGCAGAAACGGTCATCATGCCAGCCAGCGGACAAAGTGATGCATGTGCCAAAGTACTGGACCGCTGCGATATCTTACTGGACTGTTTGCCGGGAAGTCAGGCGCCGCGCATGGCTCAGTGGGCGAGAAAACACCAACTGCACTATGCCAATCTCACTGAGTATGTTCAGGAGACCCGCGAGGTACTCGAAATTGCCGAAGGCGCTCCCACCGGCTTCGTACTGCAAACCGGCCTGGCCCCCGGATTTATCAATGTACTTGCACACCAACTCTATCAGCGATTTACAAGCCGACACGGGGTCACACAGGTGGATAGGGTATCGATGAAAGTAGGCGCTCTGACGCGACATGCAATGCCTCCGCATTACTACGGTTTTACCTGGAGCCCGATCGGCGTGGCTACAGAATACCTCAAAGAAGCAGAGGTGATTCGGGACTTTAAAAAAACTTATTTGCCTGCTTTGTCAGACACCCAAGGACTTATCATCGACGGCATCCACTACGAAGATGATTTCACTTCAGGAGGAGCCGCGAACTTGCCCGACTTTTTTGGCGACACCGTTCGCGAACTCGATTACCGCACCTTGCGATGGCCCGGACACTACGACTGGGCACGAGCCATTATTAAGAAAACGCCCGCCGAGGTTGAGCCTATTGCCTACCTGGAGGATCACATGTTAGAAAGCATCCCTGCCATCGAAGAAGATCAGGTCATCATTTATGCCGAGGTGAGTGGAAAAGATGCTCAAGGGCACCTACATCAGATGGAAAAGTCGTATCAAATCGGCCCGCGCACCGTTGGCAAACAGCGCCTGCGAGCCATTCAGCACACCACCGCCGCCCCATTGGCCGAGATTGCCTATCAGCTGCTGAGCGGCAAGTGGTCCGGCCCCATACTCCAGTCAGATATACCCCCGGACTCCTTTCTTTCCGGACCTTTCGTGCGGGCGTCTTACGGAGTCTAGCGACCCTTTCCTAGTCCGCCAGCGGCGGAGGGCGGTGGCTTCGGTCAGCCCTTCTCCCGCGGATTGTGTTGTTGTTATGCACCAGGCAGCACGCAGGGTGCAAAGGCTATAAAATTCACAACTCAACGAAGAGGAAGAAGAGAAAGCGGAGTTCTCCATGAATTCTCCTCCGTCGAAAACCAAGAGGAAATCCAAAACGCTCCGCAGGCAGCGCCGGCCGACGGCAGTAGTGAATACAGTCACTCTTCTCTCCGGAATTTGACCTTTCGGGCTTCGACATTTCCGGATGAGAATTGGGAGGGATAGGCCGTTGGACTCAACCTTTTTATAAAACCGGCTGTTCCCTCCCTGATTTTGTGATTGAACGCCCCTGATAAGGTAGTTTCCAATAGATGAGTAGATGTCGAAATTACCTAAAGAACATACATTCTTAGATCTCTCAGATTATGGCCGGCCCCTGGCGAAGCGAATTGCGCTCCTCCTTCGGGACACCCGCTTTACGCCCATTCATGTTACCTTGACTTTCGTTCTATCCGCGCTAATTGCCATGGTATGTATCGCCTATGAATATTATTGGGCAGCGGGCGTATTTTTGGTGTTGAAATCGGTACTGGATGCGGCAGACGGAGAACTGGCCCGATTGAAAAAAACGCCTTCCTACACCGGACGGTTTTTGGACTCCATTGCCGATATACTTATTAACTTTTTTCTTATCCTGCTTATCGTCCGGCTGAGTGATACATCCATTTTTATTGGCCTTCTGGCATTTCTATGTATGCAATTGCAAGGGACGCTGTACAACTACTACTATTCGATTCTTCGCTCTCAATTCAATGGCGATACGACAAGCCGCGTATTCGAAGACGAAGTGCCCACGGCCTTTCCCGGCGAAAAACAACAAACAGTAAGGGTAATGTACTACTTGTTTAGAGCGCTATACGGTGGCTTTGACCAATTCATTTACAGATTAGATCCCTCCGCGACGAAAGATACGGCCATCCCCGGATGGCTGATGACCCCCTTGTCTATTTTTGGTTTGGGCTTTCAGTTGTTGCTCATGAGTATACTCCTCATCGCCGGATTCAAATCGCATATTGCGATCATCCTAATTGCTTTAACGGCGCTTTTACCCCTGTTTATATTGATTCGAAAATGGGCTTCAAAGACAAGAAGCCCGACAGTTTCCGGAGAGGCCGGGCAAGCAATAAAGAAAAAGTAAGTTTTGCAGAAAAGATCGTACGGCTTGTCATAGCTCCTCTGCCGCCAACTTAGCCCTGTTGGCGGCCTAGCGCTGTGCAACAGGCCCGAGGTCGCCCCCGGCGGCCGATGGGAGACCCGCCCCTTTTTCGCTTGCCCATATACAATTGGATGAGATTCAAATTTCCACTGAATCTATGCATACATCACATAGGGGCGGGGCCGAGCGAAGAGCGAGCTGTGAAACATAGCGGCCCCACCCAAAGCCTTGGTGTGGGGCAGGCCCCAAAACAGCCCAAAAAAGAAAAGTTAAGACGAAAAGAGGAGCTGATACGGTCGACGAATTTGGTCGCGGAGCTGGTCGATCGAAAGGAGTCCGTTGGCGCGGAGGACCTCCCGGCCGTCGAGGAAGAGGAGGAGGCCCGGAATGCTGAGCATACGCAACTGGCCGGCCAATTCACGGCTGGCCGGGGCATCGACGCGAAGGAGACGTACCCTGGGAAAGTGGGTGCGAAAGAGCTCCTGAATTTTGGGATAGAGATCGCGACAGACGCTGCAGTGCTCGCCGTAAAAATAGAGCAAAAAGGCCGGTTCTTCCCGGCGCAAGCGTTCAAATTCAGTTGTCGTCATAGGTGGATATCTACGGCAAAAATACGAATTCGTGAAGAGTTCCCGGGAATAGAATCGAGACCGGGGGCCTTTAGTGCACCGCCTGCAGATATTTTTTGATACCGATCAGCGGCGTCGGCACCGAAAAATTGACCAACAAACCCAATTCGACCTGATGCCTGGACAGCAATTCGCGGAACAGGGGATGTTGACTTTCTATGGCCAGCGCCGGATTGTGAACCCGTAAAATGACACAGGATTCGAGCAGAAAAAACCGAAAGCTCTCGAGTGAAGATTCATCATTGTTTTCTAAGGCCTGCACATGCAGCGACTCCCCACCCAGAGTGGACAATAAGCGCTGCGCACAGTCCAAAGGCGCCTCCGGCTTTTGCGCATGGAGCCGGCGATAGATAGAAAGGACCCGTTGAGAAACTTCAAATTCTGTCATCTTCAGTGGCAGCTTTCCTGCAGGCCGGCGATCGGACCCGCAACATTCAATACACATGAGTGTAAGGGAAAACAGCAAACGTTCCACAAAAGGAGATTTAAATTTAGCGCCATTTTGTATATTGGGAGGCATGTCAAGCCCGGACAACAATCTACCGGTGCTGCGCCCGCGCGTAGATGCCTATATATCCGCCGATCCCGAGGAGATCGAGGCCCGGCTCAATGCCCAATTGGAAAAAGAGAGCAGCCCCGTGGTCGGTCATCTTTCCCATGGATTTGGGCGCTTGCAATTGCGCGACGATCAGCAGTATTGGTCGCCCGAATTCAGTCTACGCATAGAAGCAGAGGCGGGCGGCAGTCGCGTCTCCGGACTCATGGGTCCCAAAGCCGAGGTGTGGACCCTCTTTGTCTTTTGCTACGCCGTTTTGGGCCTGGGCACCCTGATTGTCTTGCTCATCGGACTCTCCAATTGGTCCCTGGGGCAGTCCACCCGAATTTTGTGGGCCGTCCCCTTCGGATTGGGCGTAGTGAGCAGTTTATATTACGTCGCCTGGACCGGTCAGCGCTGGTCCCGCAGCCAGATGCGCAGCCTCCTGAAGTTTTGCGAAAGCGCCATTGGCCACCCTTTGCAATAGAGGTTGAACGGCTTTCTTTTTTTAATGATTTGGGCGCTCCGCCCCTCAGCGAGTTTCGGGGCGGCGTTACGTTTCGGGGCGCGCTATTCGCTTGGCCCCGGCCGCGCTACCCATCGCCGCGAGCCCTTTGCGCGGCCGGGTCTTCACCACCGCCGGTGGCGGCAGCTCACCCCTTCACATCACTAGCGCAAAGCGTGCTGCGCACGCTTTTGTCTCTAATGGATGCAACAGTAAGGGGTAGGGACCAACAGTATTTAAAATAAGCTGTCCCCTGAGGATGCGAATAGAAAACCAAAATTCATCAAACTGTCAGCGTACAGCGTGTGCGCCAGAGTATTGTCGCACATTTATTAGAGCCCGGTACTGATTTGAGTTATATTCAGTAGTTTAGGGTATAAGAGTTGCCGTGCAAGAGAGATTTATACCCATGTCAGTACTAAAAGGATAGAAGAGATCAAAGACCCGGTTGATGATTATTAGATTCTGGGATATATCGCAAAAAAGTAGACAAAATTTCCCTATATTGTTGTGTATGCCTTATAAAATGAGACATATAAGTAAGTTAGTCATAAGCAAAAAATATAAAATGATAGATTCAGAAGAAAAGATAGTCCAAATGTATACTGAATTAGAAGGTCAATACGTAATTCTAAATCAAACTAGTGAAGAAAACGGCATGGCAGTTGGCGCAATAAAAAAAATATCGAAAGAGATTCACGATGAATTAAAAGATGCAAGCGAAATACTATACGAATTTAACCTATTTAAAAGAAAAACTGAAGAAG
>Ga0136598_1000073_pt1 | contig 55482 bp, 36 predicted proteins | sample AntRauTorcE11899_FD_104790 | JGI IMG/M metagenome (GOLD analysis project Ga0136598, IMG submission 104790) | Saline lake microbial communities from Rauer Islands, Antarctica - Metagenome Torckler E11 #899 | ecosystem: Environmental > Aquatic > Non-marine Saline and Alkaline > Saline | place... | reverse complement strand
TTCGAGCTAGGTCTTCGGCTGGAAGGTGAGCGTCGGGGCCTGGATAAGGAGACGCTCGATGGTGCAAGGGAAACCTTTCGTAACGAATCCACGAACTGGACGTGGGGGTATCGGTATCTTGGGCTGCGAGTCTCTCTTGATCTCCTTATTCGAGCAAGTAAGACGAATCTCTCTTCTCATACCAGGAGTGTCTTCCTTCACGAGCATACGTTCGAGGGACTCCGTGACGAAGTTCCCGAGCTGTACGACCCTGTTCGCGAACAGGAGAATCGCGCCAAGTATGCGGAAAGGGCGGCACCACTCCGACGGGTCTACTGGTTTCTTGTTCATGAAGACCCGGACAAGGCGGGTATCTTTCTGAGTTGGTCGCATGACGCACGGAAGCGTTTCCTGAAGCTAACCCTGAATTCTCCGCAACAGGAGGAAGCTTTCTGGAAACAGCTCAAGGCAAACGGTTCTGTGGAAGACCTCCTGAAAGTCCGTGTTTCTGACAAGGAAAGGTGGGATCTCGCGAAGGGTTGGGAGAGTTGTGCGAAGCGAGTTTCAGCTGCGAGTAAACTGGTTTCCCTCGCCCGGGGGGTTGTTCGGCAACGCTGTAATCGAAGGGGGGGAAGTCGAAAAGGGGCAAGGCTAGAGTTTAGGGAACCTCGCCGGAGCAGCCGTTGGTACTTTACGCGGAAGGGGAAAATCGCTCCGGAGTTTCTCCACAGGGTGGACCCGGTGACAGGTGTGCCGGTATGGGAAGGGGCTGCCAAGGCGGTGTCTCGCTACCGAGCTAGCCAAAAAGTTGCACGAGACAAGTTTTATGGAAAAGCAGAAGCTACTTTGGTCCCCGGGAAACCTGACGGGAGGCTTTCGAAACAGAAAAAACAGCAAAAAAATTCTTAGAGAAAGTGGGTCCCTGGAAGGGGCTGCGGAAGCTGTGTCACGTTTTTAAGTGAAGCAATGCGCCTATACCCAAGGGCATTGGGCAAGCCGAAAGGCTGCCAGGGCCTCGAAGGGGACAAAGGTGGGGGGAAAGGAGAAAAGGTAGATTACAAAAGAGGAAAGATGACGCAAGAAATCAGGAGGAAAGGACTGGGAGGGCTGAGGGTAAGGAGGGGGAGGAAGGGCGCAAGGTCGCCGGTACGTAGGGATGCGGCGTCGGGATGGCAGCTGGGGTTCCAGGATCCGGCCACGCCGATTGCGGAAGGGATCATCCACTTCCACCACGATCTGAGGGTGATCAGGCTGGGCGTGGTCGTCTTCGTCGGATGGAGGAGGTACCGTATCAGGGACCAGTTCCGGGCGTCACGAGGGCACGAGCCCACGGCGGTGGTGCACGGGACGACGATTGAGGTGGTGTGGACGAGGGTTCCGGCCAGGATTCTCGTGAGGATCGCCATCCCTTCGTTTGCTCTTCTGTACGCGGTGGACGAAGTGATCGATCCAGCGCTGACCGTCAAGGTCGTGGGACACCAGTGGTATTGGACGTACGAGTACTCGGATTACACGGATGAGGAGGGAGAATCTGTGGAGTTCGACTCCTACCTTGTTCCGGATGAGGATCTGGATGAGGGGAACTTCCGGCTCCTGGAGGTGGACAACCGGAGGGTCCTTCCGGTGGACACGCACGTGCGACTGATCGTGACGGCGGCGGATGTTCTCCACTCGTGGACGGTTCCTGCCTTCGGGGTGAAGAGGGACGCGTGCCCGGGTCGGCTGAACCAGGCGTCGGTTTTCGTGAAGCGGATTGGGACCTACTACGGTCAGTGCTCGGAGATCTGCGGGGTAAACCACGGGTTTAGGCCAATTGCGGTGGACGTGGTGAGCCTTGAGGACTTCGTGACCTGGGTGGGTCAGAAGCTTGAGGACGCCTGAGGGGAGGCTAGCTCAATTCGGTAGAGCGTCAGCTTCCAAAGCTGAGTGTTACGGGTTCAAGTCCTGTGCCTTTCGGGTAGGAAGCGAAGGAGGGTCGGAGGAGACCGGGACAGGGGGGAAGGAGAGGGAAGGATGGGAACGAGAGAATAAGGAAGGCAGAAGGCACGCGGGAGAGACCCCTTGGGGAGACGGCCCGTGTGAAGGGGAGCTCGAAGCCTTGGGTTTCGGGACAGCCTCTTGTCTCCCGAGGGGGTCGTGGCAGGGAAGAGGCTTTCCTCCTCGTTCCGGATCATCGGTAGAACATAAGCGAACGAAACATGACGTACGGATCTTCAGTAGGATACAGCTGGGCCTCACGTTGGCTCTTCTCAACAAATCACAAGGACATTGGAACGCTTTACAGGATTCTGGGAGCGTTCTCAGGGGTAGTGGGTACGGTGCTTTCCGTGGTAAGGCGGAGGGAGCTTTCGTCTCCGGGGGTGCAAGTGCTGGCGGGGAATCACCACCTGTACAACGTCCTCGTAACGGCTCACGCCTTTATCAGGATTTTCTTCTTCGTCAGGCCTTTCCTGATTGGTGGGTTTGGGAATTGGTTCGTCCCTCTCAGGCTTGGGGCTCCGGACAGGGCGTTTCCTCGGCTGAACAACATCAGCTTCTGGCTGCTTCCTCCGGCGCTTCTTCTTCTCGTCTCGTCTTCTCTGGTGGAAGCGGGTGCGGGGACGGGGTGGACGGTGTACCCACCGCTCTCGTCTGTGGAGGCCCACTCGGGTCCTTCCGTGGACCTGGCGATCTTTAGTCTTCACCTGGCCGGGGCGTCTTCGATCCTGGGAGCGGTGAACTTCATCACCACCATTCTCAACAGGCGGGCTCCGGGGAGGACGAGGCATCGGCTTCCGCTCTTCTGCTGGAGTGTCCTGATTACCGCGGTCCTCCTTCTGCTTTCGCTTCCTGTGCTCGCAGGAGCGATTACCAGGCTGCTGACCGATCGAAACTTTAACACGGCCTTCTTCGACCCGGCGGGCGGAGGGGATCCTATCCTGTACCAGCACCTATTCTGGTTCTTCGGTCACCCCGAGGTGTACATTCTGATCCTTCCAGGGTTTGGGATCGTGTCGCAGATCGTGTCAACCTTCTCCCGGAAGCCTACCTTCGGGTACCTGGGGAGGGTGTACGCGAGGCTCTCGATTGGTGTGCTCGGCTTCATCGTGTGGGCGCACCACAGGTATACGGTGGGAAGGGACTGTGATACTCGGGCCTACTTCACGGCTGCGACGAGGATCATTGCGGTTCCTACGGGGATCAAGGTCTTCTCGTGGCTGGCAACGAGGTGGGGAGGCTCGATTCACTTCCACACCCCGAGGCTCTTTGTCCAAGGGTTCCTGGTGCTCTTTACGATTGGAGGCGTGACCGGTGTGGCCTGCTCCAACAGGGGGCTGGACATTGCGCTCCATGACACCTACTACGTGGTGGGACACTTCCACTACGTGCTCAGCAGGGGAGCCGTCTTTGCCGTCTTTGCGGGATTCTACTACTGGTTCCCGAAGAGGACGGGACTCAGGTACTCGGAAGCCAGGGGGGTGATTCACTTCTGGACCAGGTTCTTCGGGGTGAACCTCACCTTCTTCCCGAGGCACTTCCTGGGACTGGCGGGGAGGCCTCGCCGAATTCCGGACTACCCGGATGCCTTTGCGGATTGGAACTGGGTGGTGTCAATTGGGTCAACGATCTCGGCCTTCTCGGCGCTCTTCTTCCTTTACGTGATCTACGCAGCCCTTGTCGAAGGAACTCCTGTGGGACGAAACCCCTGGAACTTCGCGGTAAGGGATCACAAAGCGCAGGCAAAGTCGGTTGCTTGATCGAGAAAGTCGGAGGCGGTTAACTCAGTGGTGAGAGTGCGGCCTTGATAAGGCCGAAGTCGCTGGTTCAAGTCCAGTGCTGCCTAGCCCTTCGGTCCTGCGTTCCGTGCGGTTCCGCCCCCGGGGAACCGGTTCGGTGTCAAGTGACGTCTTGGTAGGAGAGAGAGGAAGGAGACGGGTCGCGTAGCTCAGTTGGTAGAGCGCTTCGTTTACACCGAAGTGGTCGTAGGTTCGACCCCTACTGTGGCCAGAGGGACGGGAGAAGAGAGGAACAAGAGATCCGGGAGGGACGGCAGACCGGGGTTCGCCCGGGAGGAAGGGAACGGTAGGGGGAAAGGATGCCGCTTCGGGAAGAAAGAGACGTACGAAAGGACAATGCAAGCCAAACCGAGGAAGAGGGAAGCAGAGGGGCAGGAGTGGGTGGAAAGGAGGTGCCCGGGGGTCCGTGTGAGGCGAGAGGAAGGGAAGCCGGGACAAAGGTCGAGGACGCTTCCGAAAGAGATCCTTAAGCCGGTGGTGCGGAGGCTTCGGGACCACACAGGAAGGCAGTACCGAGTGCTCACGGAAAGGACCAGGGTGGATTACCTGGGGGCGGGGGTGGGAAGCGGGGGTCGGTTCCAGCTGGTAAGGCAGAGGCGGTCTCTTCGGTGGGAGCACCGGAGGTGCCTCAAGGTGAGGGTGGGGGAGGCCGAGGAGCTTCCGAGTCTGACCGAGAGGTTTCCGGTCGCGAATTGGTACGAGCGAGAGATCTACGACAGGTTTGGGGTCTCTTTTGCGGGGCATCCGGACAGGCGGCGGATTCTCACGGATTACGGGTTTGAAGGCCATCCCAGGCGGAAAGACTTTCCTCTGACAGGGTTTACCGAGGTGCGGTACGACGAAAGGGAGAAGCGGGTGGTCTCTGAGCCGCTGGAGCTAGCCCAAGAGAGGCGGTTCTTCAGCTTTGGTCGGCCGTGGGCCGAGGGCGGAGCTCCGCGGGTTCTCCGTGGGGAGACCCCGTCTCGCGGAGGGTCGGGGGAGTCGTCAGGGTGAGCGGGGGCTTGTGAGAAAGGGTGACAGGGCGGGAATCGATGGGCGTGCGTGGGGGTGGTGTGTACGTAAGGGTACCCCCTTGGTGTGTCCGCGATAACGGGTCACTCTTTGAGAAATTGGCGAGGGGGTCTCGGGGGTGTCTCCGGGTCTCTTCCCCTCAAATTCCCCTTCCCGGTCTTGATATCGGTCCGATTTTTGTCCGATTTTTGTGATCCGAGACCTGGGAAGGAGTCTCTGGGAAATCACGGCAACAATCTTTTGTAGAAAGGCCGGGGAGGCGTGAGGGGAGACGCGAGGGGACGGGTCAGGTGGAAGGAAAGGAGCGAGAGTAGAAAGACTAGACTAGACATGCAAACCCGATGGGTCAAACATCCAAGGCTTGCGGTAGTGAACAATCACGTTGTGGACTACCCCACGCCTTCGAACCTCAGTTATCACTGGAGATTCGGATTCCTTGCCGGGAGGAGGCTGGTGGTGCAGATCATCACGGGTATCTTCCTGGCGAGGCATTATACGCCACATGTGGATCTTGCCTTCCACAGTGTGGAGCACATCAGGCGAGATGTGAACGCGGGGTGGAGGAGGCGGTACGGTCACGCAAACGGGGCCTCCCTCTTCTTCGTCGTGGTGTACGCGCATATCCTACGGGCCAGGTACTACGGTTCGTACGCCCATCCTCGGGCCAGCCTTTGGATCTCCGGAATCATCCTCTTCATTAGGAGGAGGGCGGCGGGCTTCATTGGATACGTTCTTCCGTTTGGGCAGAGGTCGCTGTGGGGTGCCACGGTGATCACCAATCTCTTCTCCGCGATTCCGGTGGTCGGGGAGTCGCTGGTGGAGTGGATTTGGGGAGGGTTCTCGGTGGACAACGCCACCCTGAATCGATTCTTCTCCTTCCACTACACGATCCCTTTCCTGATTGCCGGGCTTGCGCTGGGGCATCTGGCTCTTCTGCACCAAGATGGGTCAGGAAACCCACTGGGAGTGGATTCGAAGCCGAATCGTGTTCCCTTCTATCCGTATTTTTACGTGAAGGATCTCTTCGGTTTCAGGATTCTTAGGACGATCTTCTCGGCGATTGTCTTCTTCTCTCCCAATGTTCTGGGACACCCGGACAACTACATTGCGGCGAACCCAAGGGTGACGCCCGCGCATATCGTGCCGGAGTGGTACTTCCTCAGGTTCTACGCGGTGCTTCGCTCGATTCCCCACAAGCTGGTGGGGGTGATTGCGAGGGGGCTTGCGCTGGTGGGCCCAAGGGCGCTTCCGTGGCTCAACACCTCGGAGGTTCGGTCATCTGCCTTCCGGCCGATTTACCGGAAAGTCTACTGGCTGTTCGTGGTGGATGCGCTGATTCTCGGGTGGATTGGTCAGAAGGTGGTGGAGTATCCCTTTGTGGAGGTAGGTCAGGTGGCCACGGCCTTCTACTTCCTCTTCATCTTTGTGCTGATTCCTCTGATTGGTCGGGTCGAGTCCTCGCTCAGGCGACTCGAGACCCGGGCATGAGTCCAGGGGGGAAAGAAAGAAGGCTCGTAGAGAGCGCGTGTGTTGGTGAGTGTATGGCGTCGAAGGACGTCCAAGGAAGCTGAAAAAGCGGTCCTCCCCCGCTTTCTCAGGTCTCTCTTTGGGGCCTTCGGTTGTCGTCGTCTTGTGGCGCAGGTGTAGGCAGAGGGCGGTCCTCCCCGGTTCTCTTCCGAACGTTGCGCCATCGTGAGATGAGGTTGCCTACTCCTTGCAAGGATTCGTGTTCCTACTCTTGGAGAAAACTCCAGGCACCGAACGGCAACTCCGGACCCTATCCTCTCTGGGGGAAGGAGACGCTTGGTCGGGAGTCTGCCCTTCCGGGGAGAAAACTCTAGGCACCGAACCGCGACTCCGGACCACCTTCCCTCCGGGGAAGAAAACGAGTGTCCCCTAGGCTTCTCTTCATAGTAAAGAACTGCACGCATCGAACCAAGGTGGGTCGTGGGGGCGAGCTTGTTCTGACGAGAGGAGGTTCCGGCGTGATCCGAAAGACTTGTCTTGTACAAAGGCTTGTGCCGGGACGGAGAATACGTTCGGAAAAGAGGTCGTTCTCGCCTTCTTGTCTCCCGCCGTTCTTCCCTCACGTATACGCGTTTTTTTCTTATACACACTTTCTCTTCCTCTCTCGTACTCTTCTACTCTCTTTCTCTCTCACTCTTCTTTCCTTCTCTTTCTCTTTCGTACTTTCTTCTACTTTTCACCTTACTCCTCTCCCTCTCTCTCATAACCTGTCTTCTCTCTTCGTAGAACTCACCCTTCCTTTATGCTCTCTTCCTTTCCTCTCTTACACTCTCTCCTTTCCTTCTCTTGTACTCTCCTTACCACATCCGGAGTTCGTGGGGGGAACGGTAAAAGAACTGGAAAGAAGGAAACCCTCCTCTTCGAGGTTCGGAAGACTCTCGTAGAAGGGGGACAAGCCTTCGACCCCCGCACTCTCCCGAAGGGATTTCCGGGCTTTTGCAAGCCTTTCGTGAGTTCTTCCCGTACAAATTCGGGGGGGAAGGGAGGCTCTCCTTGGACACGCACCGTTTGGAGGGACTTCCCTCCCTTCGAAACAAGGTTTGCGTTCCCAAAGGGGTGAGGGGGACCGGAAAGACGGGAAGCGAGGGACGGAAATCCTGACATAGATTCGAGAAAAGGGGAGTTGTCGATTGGATGAAATGGGTTCGGTGGAGAGCGTTCCGGGGAAACCTAGGCTTTTCTTCGGAAGAGGCGGGGGGTTCTCTGAAGAACAGTGCTTTCCTCGAAAAGAAAACCAACTCAGGGGGACAGGAGAGCCGGAGAGAGGCGAGAAGGAAGCAGAGAAGCAGCATGAACAGGGGACAGGCGACACAGAAGGGACCACAGAACAAGGCAGAAGGAGGAGAACGGGACGGGGGAACGGGGGGTCTCTCCTCGAACCACAGGGCATGGCTTCGAAAACACGAAAGGAAGGCGGGAATCTCTCGGGGAGGACGAGGGAACACGGGTCGGATCACGGTTCGTCATCGGGGAGGGGGGCACAAACGGAAGCTTCGGCGCATCCGTTCAAAGCTTCCCGGAGGCTCCGCGGTGGGGAACCAGGACGCTCGTATTCTGGGGGAGGTCTACGATCCCGGTCGGAGCGGACGGGTCTTCGTCGTGGAACCGGTGGACGGAGGGAAGCCGAGGTTCGTCCTGGGCGTGGCGGGGAGGAAGCCGGGCGACCGAAGGCGGTGGTGGCCCGCGGGGGAAAGTGAGGGGGGATCCGGTAGGACGGTTCCGCCCAGGGGCACCCGAAGGCCGCTTCGGAAGGTTCCGGCCGGGGTTCCCAGGCACAACCTCGCGACTTCGACGGGAGGCGAAGGGGTGAGGGTCCGGGCGGCCGGAAGGTCGGCCAGGCTGGTCTCCCGCGCCGGAGACAGGGTTCGGGTTCGGCTTCCCTCGGGGGAAGAGCGGCTTCTGCCGGGGGATGGGAGGGCGACCCTGGGGGTGGTGGGAGGTGCCTCCCGGGCGAGTCTTCGACCTGGCGTTCGCGGGGCCGGGAAAGCGGGTCGGTCGCGGTGGAGGGGGCGCCGACCGACCGTACGGGGGGTGGCAAGGAATCCGGTTGATCATCCGCATGGGGGAGGAGAAGGAAAGGCCTCGGGAGGACGGCCGTCCGTGACGCCGTGGTCTCGGCCGCAGCGGGTTCGGACAACCAGCGGTCGGTCGAAACGGTACGTGGTGGTGGCCCGTACCCGGGGGTCGCAGGCGGGTGGTGGGAGGTAGGAAGGTCTCGGGAGATCTCCGAGAGAGGCGGTACAAGCGTACGGGATGCGAACACGACCCAACTGGGTAGGAAAGGCCTTCGGAAAGGGGAGGTGTCCGGGGGAAGAAGGGCGTGCCTCGAAAGAGTGGGTGGAGGGGGTGACCTCGGTGCGGGTGCTGCGCTGGGAGGAAGTGGCGGGGGTGCGGGCCGGGCAGGTCCTAACCTCGTCTCTGGTCTACGCAGGTGGCGGGTTTTGGGAGGAGCTGGAAACCCGCGGAAGGCGTCGGGCAAGGGCAAGGGCATACCGCCCGAGGGTGGGGAAGCCTCGGAAAACCTTTCTGAGGAAGGGGCTGGTGGAGGCGAGGGGTGCCCAGGGTCCCTTCGGGACGTCGCCGGGGCCGGCTCGGGGGTCCTTCTCGCGCAAGAGGGATCCTGCGGAAACCGAGGCCTCGTGGGCGTCGCACCGAGGGTTTCCTCGTCCTACACCGGTTGAAAGGCTGCCCCTCGAGAGGGTGGGCTCGGAGGCTCGGCAGGCGTTTTACGGGGAAGCGCTTCGGCAGGATCTTGGGAAGACCGGAGTCTGGGTGGAGGAAGTCCGGGAAAAGGCTAAGAAGAGGGAGGGTCCGCTGGCGGAGGAGAACAGGCCGGGCGGGTCGGAGGAGATTCGTGCACAAAGGCCTTGGGTGAAGGTGTGGGGAGGCCGTCTTTTTGCTTCGGGGCAAGCGGAGGAAGACCGGGAGGTCCGCCAAGGTTTTGCCGAAAGGCTTTGGGAGTCCTGGACGGGACGTCTTCGGACCCTTCGTCCGAGGTCCCCGGGAACTCCACCAACTCCGGAGGCGAGGCGAGGCCAGGAGAAGCGCAGGCTCCCCGGTCTCGTGGTGGGTTCGCTGTGGCTCGGGGAGAATCCAGAAGGCCTCTTCGCCTCGCTGCAAGGGCACAGGCTCTGGCTGGTATGGGGCCACGGGTGGGGCCCCGGGTCTCGGGAGGGGCTTCGTCTCTTTGTAAGTGCCGAGGCCAGGGGGCCGGGGGGCCGGATTGGTGGGGATGCGGTGAGGGCGCAGAGAGAGGCCGCCTCCGGGGTGGAGGTGACCCGCCAACTTTCCCACGAGCGGACGCAACAGAGGAGGAGGTCGCTTGCGGGGGCCCGGAGGCATGTGGTGGCCGTCCGAAGGAGCCCCGGGTCAGACGAGAGGACCTACAGGGGAGTGGGAGGAAGGGGGAGGAAGACCCCCGCGGGAGCGCGTCCCACCTCGGTTTTTGAGGAAGAGAGGGTGGTGGAGGAGAACCGGTACTTCCTCCGAGAGCTGGTACGGTCTCTTCCTGTACACGGGCTGGAAGCCCCGCTTTCGATCTCTCCGTATACGGACGAGAGGCTCGCGGACAGGGAGGCTCGCGGGACCACGAACGGGGAGACGGCGAAGGCTGTGGGGTGGAGGAAGGCACGAAGGGAGGAACCCGGGGGGTTTGCCGTGATTCACGGGGTTCGTCGGGGCCGGGGGGTCTCGGACACCGAGGTCTGTCTTCGGATCCGGGACCGGGTGACCCAGGTGCCCACCGATGTCTGGGTACCGGGGGAGAGGACGGTGGGGCTGGGTCCGGCCAGGGCGTCGGAAGAGGCGCCGGTTGCCATTCCCCGGGGTTCGCTGGGCGACACCGCCCTGAGGCCGGGGAGGAAGGTGTCGTCGGGATCCGTGCGGAGATCCCCCAAGGAGAGGCGGCGAAACTGGGGGGAGGGATGGGAGCGAGGGGTCTGGAGGGAGAGGCCCTGGGCGAGGCGACCGGTTCATCCAAGGGTGTGGCGAGAACGTGGGGGAGACGGTAGCGAACGAACGGCGGCGGTGGCCGGAAGGGGGATCAGGGCGCTGGAAAGAGAAGTCTCGCGGGCGGTGATGGCCAGGAGGAGGGCCCGGGACCGGGAGACGGATCGAAGGAAGGGTCGGCGAAGGTCGCGGTGGAGCGAAGGCGAGGCCCGGGTGGTGCGGAAGGAAAGGGGGCTGACCCGAGAGGTCGGAACTCGGCTGGGGAAAGTGTGGTCTTCGAAACAGCGGAAACGGGAGAGGGAGGCCTGGGGGTACTCGGCCTCGGTGGACGAGAGGGAGGCTCGTGTGGGAGCGTGGTATGGAGAGAAGAGGAAGGCCGAGGATGCGGAGCGGGCGGAAGAAGAGGCGGGAGGTGTCCGACCCCGGAGTCGTCCGACGCCTTATCGTTCCGAAGGGCTGGTCGTATGGCCGTGTGACGGGGTGGGGAGGCGGCTTGCGTGGGAGGAAGGGGAGAACGTCTGGGCGTCTCGTGGGAGGCGGGGACGGGGGGAGGAGACCCCGTCCAGGGGGGCGTCTCGTAGGGCTTGTGCCCAAAGGCGGGTGGTGCTCGCGGTCTACCTGGTCCGATGCCGAAGGTGGGTGCTGACGGACGAGGCCGGGCATACCTTTAGGGAGGAGAGCAGGGGGAGGGGAAGGCTTGGAAGAGACCGGGGACTTCGCGAGGCTCGGGCCTGGGTGCAGGTTCGGGGCGGGAGGAGGTGGTCTGGGCCGGTGGAGGGGGCTCGAAGGAGGCTGCAGGAGAGGCCCGTAGGAAGGGAGAGGGAGGAAAGGGTGGACGTGACCCCGAGGGTTCCGAGGGAACCTTGGGTTCGGAAGGATACTTGGGAGGAAGCCTCGTCGACCGGTGGGAGGAAACGGGTGTCCACCGGGGAGCGGGTGGCCGGAGCCCGCCTGAAAGCGGTGATTCAGGATCGGGAACGCCCGAGTGGGCTTCGTCGGCGTCGGACCTGGGAAGAGGTGGGGGTTCGTCTGGGCCTCGACGCAAGGTCGTGGAAGACCGGGTGGTTCCGGCGGGCTCCGGGGCGTTCGTGGCGGGTGAGGGGTCCGCCCACGAAACCCACGCCTTCTTCTTCTTCTTCGGTGGAAGGGAGACCGCCTGCCCGAGCGTCCACCCGGGAGGGGGCTCGTATCCTTCGGAGGAATCCTCTGAGGAGGGGAGAGAGGTCGGTGGGGAGGTCGGTCCGGTCCCGGGAAGGGAAGGGGTCGGTGGGGGTGAAAGGGGTATCGGGGAGGAGGGTGGGCCGTCTGTCGGGAACTGAAGCGGTCTCTCCGGTGCAACGGGCCGCACGTTCCTTTCCGGTGCAGAGGGCGGACAGGGACCGGCGCCCCGGGTGTCCGCGAGAGGGCGGTGTGAGCGTGGTCCGAAGGAAGAAGAGGGGGTCGGGAAGGGAGGAAGATGTGGGAGAACGGAGGGAGGAGAGGAGGCGAGCGGTTCTGTCGAGTCTGTGGGGAGATCGGCTTCGGTCGCACAGGCGGGAGGATCGCGAGGAGGGAGCCAGGCATTCCGGGTGTCTTGCGTCGGTGGCGAGGATCTACCTGGGGTCGGGACGTCCGGGTTCTCGGGAGGAGGGGTCGGAAGGACGGGCGTCGGACGGGGTGGTGGAAACCGAGGGACCGGAGGGCGCGTCGGCAAGGTGGAGGAGGGAGACTCCGGAAGAGGGAAGTCTCTCGTCTCTCCGGTGGGTGAGCACCACCGAAGGAGGTGAGGTCTGGGGAAGGCCGGAGAGGGGGACGAAGGTGCGCGCAGGGGATCTTCGGGAAGGGAGGCTCTGCCTCTCGTTTACCGCGAGAGAAAGGCGGGTCCCGGGGAGGGTTGCCAGGGGAAGGCTTGCCCTCGGGCCGGCGGGGAGGAAGGACGAGAGCGGAAAGGGTCGGCGGTTTCGGTATCTGGGACGCGCGAAGGGGCAGGGGACAGAAGGAGGTCCGCTTGTCAGGGGTCCCGAACGTCTCCTGCCTCGGGAGGAAAGGGTGATCCTGGGGGGAAAGAGGACGGCGCAGACAGGGGGAGTTTGTTGGGAAGAGAGGAAGGCTCTGGGGGAGGCTGAGCGGAGGCAAAGGGTTCCGAGGCCGTGGGCGCGGAGGAGGATGGGAGGGAGTTGGGGAGGGGAGGCCCCGAAGGGGAGCGTAGGTTAACGGTAGACTGCCCGCCTGTCTCGCGGGATGGCGTGGGTTCGAATCCCACCGCTCTCGGAAAAGGAAAGGGGGTCGAAAGGGGGTTGGGGAAGGGGAAAACGAGGGCAGCGTCGTCGGGGTGGTGTGCACGCAAGGGTACCCCCTTGCGGAGGCCGGGCTCGGAGGCCTCTCTCTAAGAAATTGGCGAGAGGACCTTGGGGGTATCTCCGGATCTTTTTCCTCAAATTCCCCTTCCAGCCTTGAAATCGGACCGCTTTTTGTCCGATTTTTGTGATCCGAGGCCCGTTTGGGTCTCCTGAGGAAAAGGGGTGGGCGTACGTGTAGTGTGGAGTAATTGGTCAACTCGTCGGTCTCATGAGCCGGCAATTCGGGTTCGAGTCCCGGCGCTACAAGAATGGAATGCCCGTGGGGCGGGAAAGGCGGGGTTGGGAGGCCGGGTCCTTCGGATCTCGGCGTAGCGTCTCGGTTCGTGGAGGGAGACCGGGCGCTAGAAACGGGAAGGAAGAGGCTCAAACGGAAGATCGGAGAATCCGTGAGCGTCTTAACGCAGGGCTTCCTGCCGGGGGTTCGGTCGTCGAACTCCGGGAAGACTCTGCCTGGAAGGCCTCGGTTTGGAGCTCTTCGGAGGTTTGGGCCATTCGTCGCCGGGTTGCGTGTACGTGTCGTTTACTGCTCGTCAAGCATGATTGTACAAGCTGCAAAGCTAATTGGAGCCGGAGCCGCAACCGTTGGGCTTGCGGGAGCCGGAGCGGGAATTGGTACGGTGTTCGGTTCGCTGATCATGGGGCTATCCCGAAACCCTTCGCTGGAAGCGAAGAGGAGGCGTTACGCGATCCTTGGGTTCGCACTTGCGGAAGCAAGGGGTCTCTTCTCGCTGAGGAGGGCCTTCCTAATCCTCTTCACCTTCTGATCCGTTGTCGGGTCGAAGGAAGTCGTGGGTGGGGGTATGGCAGAGCGGTCGATTGTGCCTGTCTTGAACACAGGTGTGCTACGGTACCAGGGGTTCGAATCCCTTTGCCCCCGCGAGGAAAAGACGAAGGAACGAGGGAGACGCGGCCGACGGGAACGAGCGAGATGACGCAAGTGGAAGCCAGGGTTCGGAAGAGGAAACAGACAAGGCGTCGGGGGGGAACGGAGGTATGCCTGCGTCCGGGTCCCAGGGGGAGGGAGCTTCTGGAGAGGCTTCACGAGAAAGCGTACCTGAAGGGGAGGGAAGCACGACCGGACGGGAGTGTCCGGCTGACCTTTTGGCGTCGTGAGGGGGGTGGGGAAAGGGGGGAGAGGGCCGGGGGTCTTGCGCTCCGTGACAGGGTTAGGAGGAGACCGGGGGGTGGACGAACCCGGGAAGGGAGGTCGGGAAGGAGTGTGGCCAGGATTGGTCTGGTGGAGGAGGCCTCGGGAGGCGAGCTCAGGCTGGCAACCGACGAGGGGAGGCTCTGGGGGAGTGAAGCCCGGCGAAAAGGTGTGGGAGGGATCCCGGTGGTCAGGGTGTACACGGGGGGGTTGGGGGGAAGGATGTGGGCCGGGGAACGAAACGAGAAAGCCTATGAGGAGTCAACTGAACGCCCGTGTGTGGGCCGAAAGAGAACGGAGAGGGAAACGAAAGACAAGGAGTCGGGTATGGAAGCTTGGGGAGGGGGTCCGGGTGCGTCCGGGGGGAACCCCTGTGTCGGAGGGAGAGGTCCGGCTTCGTCTTCACAGGGTGGGTGTGGGGTGGCGGTGGACATGGGAATCAGACTCGAAGGACAGGTTCCGCAGGGCCGTGGGGGGAGCGGATCTTCATCGGAGGCGGGTGCCCCGTGGGGTGCGGGTGGTTCTCGTGACGCCGCAGCAGAGGGTCAGGACCTGTGCACCTGCGTATACGGACCGGAGGCAGAGTTTTGCTCAGGAGGTCGTCCGGCTTCGTCCGGGGAGTCCGTATGCCGACCAAGGGATCTTCTGGAGGGGCGGAAAGAAGACACGTATTCGGAAGGTGGCCAAGAGCAAGGGTCGAGGCTTGGGTTTCCTTTCAAAGGAGCGGGTCATGTGGGATGGGGACATCTGGGGGGCGTCTCCTGTCGAGTCAAGGAGGAGGTCGGTTTGCCTCATTCTTTGAGAAAAGGGTAGGAAGGGCTTTCATTGCGTTGCCTTCCTGTGAGCAGGTTTCCTTGTTGTCGAGAAGAGGGTGCAGTAGGTGTAGGGGGTTGCCTACAAACCAAGACTTTCGACGGACCGATGATGATCGTCGGAGTGTGTGGGTGGGGGGTTATGTGTTCGTTGTCTTGCCCTCTAAGAAGAGCGGGGTTCGTCTCACTCAGGCGACAAAAGGGGTGGAGAGCTTTTGCTGAGCAGCCCCTACGAGGGTAGGTTCCCCCTATTCCCAAGAGAGTCCAAGGGTACGAGAGAGGGTTGGATGTGGTGCAATGCTTTCGACGGATCGAAGACGATCTCCGGGGATTGGGGGACCGGCGGGCTCTCCCGGAACTTCGAAGAAGGAAGAGACCGTCTCACTCATTGGGAAAAAGGCGTAAGAGGCATTTGTTGGGTGGCCCCTAGGAGGGGAGGTTTCCCTTGTTGTCCAGAGAGTGTGACGAGACGATTGGGGGTTGGCTGTGTTGCAAAGCTTTCCACGAACAGAAGATGATCTCCGGACGAAGGGAGGGGCGGGACGTGGGAAGTGCCTTCATGACTCCCGAAAGGGAAGGGTTTGTCTCATTCTTACAGAACGTAACGGGAGAGGCGTTCGTTGGATGGTCCCGATGTGGGGGGTTTTCCTTGCCGGTGAGGTGTCGTGGGGGGTATGGGACGGGGGTTGTCTACTCAACAAAGCTTTCCACGGACAGAAGACGATCGTCGGTGGACGTCGGGAAGGGGGGAATCCTCGAGGGTTTGACGAGGCCGGAGGACAGTCATGAGTGGGGGAAAAGAAAGAAAGGAACGTGTACGAGAATGTCTAGACTAGTGGTAAGGCTCCCGCTGAGGAGTTCCGTGGTAGCAAGGAGGGGCGGTCGTTGGGTGGGCCAAGAAGGAGCCTCTCGGTTTTCGGTCGCGAGGAGGAGGAGGACGTGGCTTCTCGGGGTGAAGCTCTTTCATGAGGTGGGTCTCGAGGGATCGCCTCTTGTGGTGGATCTGGGGGTGTGGAGGGAGGGGCACCGGCTTTCGGTCCATTGGTCGCTTCTCTTCGATTCGCTGACCGTGGTGAGGCTGGTGGTGGTCTCCGGGGTCTCGAGGCTGGTGCATCTCTACTCGAGGGCGTACAGGAGCGAAGATCCGCACCGGGCACGGTTCAGGTCCTACCTTTCGCTCTTCACCTTCTTCAGGAGGGTGCTGGTGACGGCGGGGAACCTGGTGCAGAGGTTCGTGGGGTGGGAGGGGGTGGGGCTTTGCTCCTACCTTCTCATCAACTTCTGGTTTACCCGAATTCAAGCGAACAAGGCGGCGATCAAGGCAAGGCTGGTGAACCGGGTGGGTGACGTAGGGCTGAGGCTGGGGAGGCTGGTGGCCTACCGTACCTTTGGGACCTTTGACTACGCGACCAGGTTTGCGAGGGCCCCGAGGGCGACGGGTGAGAGGAGGTCCTTTCTGGGAAGGGAGGTTCCGGCGAGGACGATTCTCGGTCTGCTGCTCTTTGTGGGAGCCGTCGGAAAGTCCGCCCAACTGGGGCTGCATACCTGGCTTCCGGATGCGAGGGAGGGACCGACGCCGGTGTCGGCGCTGATTCACGCGGCGACAAGGGTGACCGCCGGGGTTTTCCTCCTGGCGCGGTGCTCGCCCATTCTTGAGTATGCTCCGGGGGCGCTGGGGGTGGTGGCGAGGCTGGGAGCCGCCACGGCGTTCTTCGCCGGAACCGTGGGGCTTGTTCAGAACGATCTCAAGCGGGTGATTGCCTACTCGACGTGTTCGCAGCTGGGGTACAGGGTCTTTGCCTGTGGGCTGTCGGCGTACGGGGTGGCGGTCTTCCACCTGGCGAACCACGCGGTTTTCAAGGCGCTTCTCTTCCTGGGAGCGGGGTCGGTGATTCATGCGAGGGCGGACGAGCAGGACAGGCGGCGAAGGGGGGGTCTGGTTCGGCTGCTTCCGGTGACCTATGCGGGGAGGTTCATCGGGTCGGTGGCCCTGAGGGGACTTCCTTTCCTGGCAGGTTTCTATTCCAAGGATGTGATTCTTGAGGTGGCTTATGCCTCCTTTAGCGTCCCGGGTCACAGGGCGTATGCGCTGGGGACGGGGGCGGCGTTCTGTACGGCTTTCTACTCGAGGCGACTTCTCTACCTGACCTTCCTGGGGGAGCCGAGGGGGCCTCGGCGGGTGAGGGAGGGTGTTCACGAGGCGCCGATCCCGAGGCTGGTGCCCCTGGTGGTCCTGGGGGTGGGTTCGGTCTTCGTGGGGTGGAGGAGGAAGGACAGGCTGATTGGGGTGGGGACCCCCTTTTGGGGGCAGGCGCTGTTTACGCATCCCGGGCGGCTGACAAGGCTGGACGGGGAGTTCCTTCCGACCGGGGTGAAGCTCCTACCTGTCCTTTGCTCCAGGAGGGGCGGTGGGAGGGCGGTGGCCGCGTACGCCCGAGGCGCGAACAGGCTGTACGGTCTGAAGAGGTCGCCTGTGGGGCGGGAGGTCTACCGTTTCGTGAACCGGAAGTGGAGGTGGGACAAGGTGATCAATGAATGGGTCGCCGCTCCGGCGCTGTTTACGGGGTACGAGCGTACCTACAAGGGGCTGGACCGGGGAAGGTTTGAGCTCCTCGGGCCTCACGGGCTGACGCAAGGGCTTCCTCGGGGAGCGGCGGCAGTGGGAGAAAGGCAGTCCGGTCACCTCTACCACTACGGTCTGCTGAGGCTGTCGGGCGTGGGCGTGGGACTGAGGCTGGTGGGTCTTGGAGGAGAGGGGAGGCAGAGGAGGGATCTCCGGGTGAGGGCGATTCTTGTGGGGAGCCTGGGCTATTGGAGTCTGGCGCACCTTGCCCGGCCCCCCCGGGCTTGAGAAAGGACAGGGAGCGTGAGGAAGGGGGAGACCTTCTCGGGTATCCTTTCGTTGTGAAGGGCCCGGGGAAGGGGATGTCCTGTACATGCGGAAGGGTTGTGTGCACGCAAGGGTACCCCCTTGGTGAGGTCGGACCTGAGGAGCGTTCTCTGAGAAATCAACGAGAGGCCTAAGGGGGTGTCTCGGGGGATTTCCTCCTGAAATTCCCCTTCCCGGTCCCGAAATCGGCTGAACTTTTGTCCGAATTTTGTGATTCCGGACCGTGTGGGTCTTGTCTTACAAAAGGGGCATAGGGGGTGACAGCGTCTGGGCGCAAGGTGGTCGGGGCGGATGGGGGGCATGTGTGGGGAAGACGCAGGAGAACCGGGCGAGGTGGGACGTGGGTCGGGCGCGAGCCGCCCGGACGAGGGGAGAGGACGAGAGAGGCAAGCATGGTGTAGTTGGTAACACTCCAGCCTTCCAAGCTGGCATCACGGGTTCGAGTCCCTTTGCTTGCAGCGGATCGGGGGAGCGGAGGAGACTCTGTTCGTTCGATCCGAGGTTGTTCATGAGAGCAACCCGTACGATGAGGAGGAAAGCAGCGTCCGCTCGTGGACGTCTTGGGGAAAGCTCTGGGCAACTGGGGACAACCCGAAGGCGACGGGGGCGGAGGCAAGGGTCCCCTCATCGTACCATCACGTGGGGAAGAAGCTGTATCGAAGAGAAGAGCAAGGGCTGCGAGGGAATTTCTAGGCATAAAGGAGGAACCAGACGTTGGACACTGCGGTAAGCCAGGGGAAACGAGGGAGACAACCGTAATGTAGCGGTTTCGCCAAACACCGTTGACGTCTTGCTTTCGAGACATGCACCCGAAGATGACCTTATCGGAGACAAGCCGGGGGCCTTTCACGAGGTTACTGGCCGACGCTCCGGCGAGGGTGGTCTTCGGGAGACGAATCGAGGCAAGACAGCCTGTCCCCTGGATCTCTGGAACGAGGAAACTTGACCCAAAGGGTCGCCGTGCAAACGGTGAGCAAGGCGGCGAAGTGAAACAACTCAGTAGCCGTCGAGGAAACCAACAGGGAAGCTGGGAGTAGTGGCGAACGAAACCGGCATCCGCGAGGCCATCGTCCGGTGGGACATTGTTCCACGGGGCGTCGGTCCTCTCGTCCGATATCGGAGGGGAGAGTGAGTACCCGGTCCCACGTCGAGGATTGGGGAAGAGGGCAGGACCTACTGCCAAGCGCGGACCTCATCCCTTTATGACCGATAGTGAACGAGTACGGTGACGGAACGAATGAATCTCGTCAGCCTTGACCGGCAGGAGCTGAGGTGGGGAAGCCCCCGTTTCTCGGTGACTGCGTGCCTTTTGTATAATGAATCTGCGAGTTGTCCGGCCGGAGCTGAGCACAAGCCGCTAGGTGGATGCGAAGCGAAAGCGAGAAGGAAGTCTTCGAAGGTTCCGACGGACAGACCCGAAACCGGCCGAGCTTGCCATGGCCAGGTGGAAGTGCCTCGAGAAGGGCATGGACGACCGAACTCGTGTGTGTTGCAATATACTGAGATGAGCTGTGGCAAGGAGTGAAAGGCTAATCAAGGTCGGTGATAGCTGGTTGTCGACGAAAGCTATGTAGGTAGCGCCCCCCGGATGGTCCCTCTTCCGTAAAGCTCTGATAGAGGACGGGCTTCTCACGAGGTACCAACTTCTGCCAAACTATGAAGGAGAGAGGAGGCATACAGGGGGGAGACAGAGGGTGGGCGCCAACGTCCGCTCTCGAAAGGGAAACAGCCCAGACGGACGGCTAAGGTCCCCAAGGCTTGCTGAGTGTTGTTGAGGAAGACGGAAGTGGAAACCCTCAGTCGATGGGCCTGGAAGCAGCCACTCGCTAAGGAACGCGTAACAGCACGCTGAGGCATGCGACCTCCTCGGTCCGCCGGAGGGGTCCCAAGCTTTCGTTGACCGTAGATGATCGGGACTGTGTGAAGCAAGCCACCGAAGCCGCCGTTGGTCCGGAATTCTCCGGGCCAAGGTAGTCGACCGCACCCGAACCCAAGCCGGGTGGCCGTGAGGCCGCGATGGTGAGCGGAAGGGGTGATGACCATGCAGATGTGAGTCGTAAGAACGCGGGTCGAAACCCGCGGGTCGAAAGGGAAAGGGTTCCCGTGCCAGGTTAACCTCATGGGGTGAAGCGGTCCCTAAGGAGGAGCCGACAGGCGAGTCCGATGGGGGAGAGAACGCGACGGCGCGAAAAGGGGGGTGCTGGGACGAAAGATTTCGAGTAAGCTCCCGAAAGGGAAGACAGGGGGGTGGGTGGGGGAGAAATCCCCGGCCTTCGTTCCCGTCTCCCCAGCAGCCCTCGGACGCGTCCGAGAAAGAGCCCTCTCATCTACCGTACCCAAACCAACTCAGGTTCCCACGTCGAAGAGACGAAGACCTCTCCGTGAATTTCGCATAGCGAACTCGGCAAACTTGCCCCGTAACTTCGGGAGAAGGGGTGCTCCGAGAGTGGCCTCCTGTTGTGGCAACGGAGCGATCCGGCGTCACGAGAGGAGCGTCCCAAGAGAGAAGGCCGTTGGGCGTGCTTGCAGGTGTTCGCGGACCCATGTCGGGTTCGGGGGCCCGGGGCCACCTTGCGGACCGGAGAGCTCGGAGCCGCAGTGAAAGGGGGGAAGCGACTGTTTATCAAAAACACAGGTTCCTGCCAAGTCGATAAGACGATGTATAGGAGCTGACGCCTGCCCGGTGCGGACAATTGAAGCAATGCGGGTGCGCCCGCAGCGTGAAAACTCCGTAAACGGCAGCGGTAACTCTGACCGTTCTAAGGTAGCGAAATGCCTTGGCCTCTAATTAGGGTCTTGCATGAATGGCGTCACGACTTCCCTGCTGTGCCGTGCGAAAACGGAACGAATTCGAAGGGGCCGTGAAGATGCGGTCCGCACCCAATGGGACGAGAAGACCCCGTGCACCTTGACTCGAAGGAGGCGTTGGTGAGCCACTCGGGCTGTGTAGACAAGCCGGAAGTTCCGTGGGGGAAGGGGTTCTCTTCCGAAAGGAGGAGGATCCCGGAGAGCCTACGGGATGTGCCGTGAAAGACCGGCCCGCCCGAATCGGCGCACCTGATCGATCCTGGGACGTCCCAGGACGAGACACCGCTTCTGAGAGAGTTTGACTGGGGTGGTCGCCTTCCAAAGTGTAACGAAGGCGCATCAAGGCGGGCTTAGTCGATCGATCCTCGACGACAAGCGCAAGGGTATATGCCCGCTTAACGATGAGGTAGGTATACCGAATCGGTGTCGGTGACCTTGGTTTCGGCCAGGGTTGCGGGCAGATCCTAGTGATCCGGTGATCCCACAGGACGGGTCATCGCTCATCAGATGAAAGGTACGCCGGGGATAACAGGCTGATTGCAGGCTAAAGTTCCTATTGACCCTGCGGTTTGGCACCTCGATGTCGGATCATCTCATCCTGCCGGTGTAGTCGCTGGCAAGGGTACGACTGTTCGTCGTCTAAGGAGGTACGTGATCTGGGTTCAGAACGTCGTGAGACAGTTCGGTTTCTATCTATTGGGTGAAAGGGGACGAGCACGACAGTCTTCTCTAGTACGAAAGGACCGAGAAGACCCTCCCTCTTGTGTACCGGTTGTGGCGATCCGCTGCAACGCCGGGTAGCTACGGAGGGGACGGAGAAGAGCGGAAAGCATCAACGTTCGAAGCCAGGTCGTGGTTCGTCCCAAGGGAGGCAGAAGAAGACTGCGTGGATGGGTTCGGTGTGGAAGGGACGTGAGTCCTGGAGCTAACGGATTCCAATCTCCCGAGATGTCTTGGTACAGACCCCTTGTGGTCCTTGGTCGGCGAGAAGCCGGGGAAGGTCCGGGAGGGACAAGGAGGGAAGGAAGGCGAGAACAGGACGAACGAGCCGGGAGACGTCTCCCGGACAGGGAAACAACATAGTGAACATGAAGAGCCTAGCATGGTGGAGGAAAGAGGGTCAGGCCACACTGGTCGTCTGGATCAAACTGGCAAGAGGTCAGGGGGGAAGGAAAAGGAGGGTAGCGTGGTGGAGGGTGTCCGTGATCAGTCTCTGTGTGGGGAGGACGAGGTCGAACCTCCTGATTCCGGGGACGTGGCTGGGCGAGGTCCTTTTTGGTCCTGAGAGGGCCGAGAGGAGAGACGTGGGGCTTCGGGAGGACGGAAGGTCCGGCACGCGCTCGGAGACTTCGTCGGAGAGGACGGGGGAGACGACCTCGCAGGAGGGGGCGAAGGGGAGGCCTCCGTCGGAGCGGAGTCTCGGGTGGCGGATCGGAAGGACGGCCACCTGCGGGGTTCTGGGAGGGGCGGTTGGGTGGAGGGCGGTTCGGGCGATCATCCTCAGGGTCTTTGGGGAGTAGGTCTGGCGTCGGGGCCCTCCGGACGAGAGTCGAAGAGGACGGGGCGGAACAGAAAGAAAGTAAGAACGCGTGCGTGATGAGAGGAAGGCTGGGGAAGCAACACGGGAAAGCCGAGCGTCGGCTGGTCCGGTCGCGTCGGGTGAAGGCGAATCTTCGGAGGAGGCCGCGAAGGCTTCGGGCGAAGGCTACACGGATCCGAGACGGGGGGAAGGACCTCCCCCGGCCGGTGGATCTTACAGAAAGGGGGGCGCCTCTGCGGAGGAGGGAGGATCGTCCGCTGGCTCTCCCGGATATCCGGGCGGACGCCCATCGAAGGGGGAGGGTTCTCCGGGATCTCTACGGAAGGGAGGGAAGTCGGGGGAGGAGCTTTTTCCGTCGGAGTTGGCGGCGGAGGCTTCGGCGGTACCCCGGGGTCTCGCCGCTGCTGGGGCTGGAAGCCCGGGTGGACGTGGTACTCCACCGAGCGGGTCTGGCCAACAGTGTGAGGGCGGGGCGGCAAAGGGTCAAACATGGGTGGATTCGAAGGAAGGTTCCTGGGGCGGAGGTGCGTCGGGTGACTCGGCCGGGGAAGAGGGTTTGTCCCGGCAGGAGGCTGAGGGTGGACCCGGTTCCGTGGAACAAGGAGCTTGCCGGTCGTGCGGGGGCGCAGTGGGCTCGGTGGCCCGAGGACGGTCGGGGGGTGTCCGGACAAGAGGGTCGGTCCCGGGGCGGCGTCCGGGGTCGGGGTGGTCGGGGTCGGGGAGGGTTCGTCGGGGGTCGGGGCCGTCGGGAGGGGGCCAGGATCGGCCAACGGAGTCCCAGGCCGTGGCTGGAGGTGGATTGGGTGTCGGGGAGCGTGGTAAGGGTGGACAATCCCCTGGCGACGAACGTGAGGCTTCCCCAGGGGAGGTATGTTCCCAGGGAGGTGCTTCGGGTCAGGTGAGGGGGATGCGAGGAGAGGAAACGAGGGGAGGCGAGTAACGTGAACTGGTGGTCACACTAGCTTGTGATGCTAGCCTTAGGGGTTCAATTCCCCTTGCTCGCCCGCGCGCGAGAGGGGTCCCGGTTCCGGGGCAAGCGGATGGAGGGGACGAGAGGGACAACAGCACATGACACAGAAGCGACACGAGAGGAGGCGGGAGATTCAGAACTTTACGGTGAACTTTGGGCCCCAGCACCCGGCGGCGCATGGCGTTCTCCGGCTGGTCCTGGAACTGGACGGGGAGGTGGTGCAACGGGCCGACCCGCATATTGGTCTTCTGCATCGGGGAACGGAGAAGCTGAGGGAGGCGAAGACCTACAGGCAGGGTCTTCCCTACAGGGATCGGCTGGACTACGTGTCCAGGAGGGCGCAGGAGCATACCTACTCGCTGGCGGTGGAGGAGCTGGTCGGGCTTCGGGTTCCCCGGCGGGCGCAGGTGATCCGGGTGCTCTACCTGGAGGTGACCCGGCTTCTGAACCATCTCAGGGCCGTGGGGACACACGCCCTTGATGTGGGGGCGAGGACGCCCTTCTTCCATAGGTTTGAAGAGCGGGACAAGCTGAGGGAGTTCTACGAGCGGGTTTCGGGGGCGCGAAGGCATGCGGCCTACATTCGGCCGGGCGGGGTGGCCGCCGATCTGCCGAGGGGGCTTCTGGAGGACAGGTACGCTTTCGTGGAAGGCTTCCGGGTCCGTCTGGACGAAAGGGAGGAGCTTCTCTCGGGAAACCGGATTTGGAAGCAGCGTCTGGTGGATGTGGGCCGTGTGACGGCCCGGGAGGCCAGGGAGCATGGATTTTCCGGGGTGAGGCTGCGCGGATCCGGAGTGTCCTGGGATCTTCGGGTGGCGGAACCCTACGAGGTCTACGGGGAGAGGAACAGGGAGGTTCCGGTGGGAACGAACGGGGATTGCTTCGACCGGTACCTGATTCGGAGGGAGGAAAGGCGGATCTCGACCCGGCTGAGGGTCGAAGCTAGGGAGAGGCTGGAGGAAGGTCCGGTGAAGGCGGATGACGCCAAAGTGGTGGGACCTTCGCGGAGCGAGAGGAAGTCGTCCAGGGAGGGGCTGATTCACCACTTCAAGCTTTCGACCGAAGGAAGGGTGGTGCCGGCCGGGGAGGTGTACGTGGCGACGGAAGCTCCCAAGGGAGAGTTCGGGGTGTCCAGGGTCTCCGATGGCTCGGCCCGGCCGTATCGGTGCAAGCTCAAGGCCCCCGGGTTCGCTCACCTGCAAGCGCTGGACAAGAGGGCCCGGGGTCACCTTCTCGCGGATGTGGTTACCCTGATTGGAACCCAAGACATCGTGTTTGGGGAGGTCGATCGGTGAGGATCCTGCGGGGGGAGACCGGGATCTCGAGAAGAGAAGGAGGGGAGGGTTTCCCCTGCAGGGATAGCAGTAGCAAATGGTTCGTATTGAAGTAGACGGTAGGAGCGTAGAAAGGAAGCCGGGGAGTACAGTGATCCAGGCGTGTGAGAAGGTGGGGGTGGAGATTCCTCGGTTCTGCTATCATGAGCGCCTGAGGGTGGCCGGGAATTGTCGGAGGTGTCTGGTGGAGGTGGCGAAGTCTCCCAAGCCGGTGGTTTCTTGCGCAAGGCCGGTGGGGCCGGGCAGGGTGGTGAGGACGGACTCGCCGAGGGTCCGCAAGGCCCGCGAGTCGGTGAGGGAGTTTCTCCTGCGGAACCATCCGCTCGACTGTCCGGTGTGTGATCAAGGGGGCGAGTGTGACCTTCAGGATCAAGCGAGGGTCTTCGGGTCGGACCGGGGGCGGTTCCACGGGGTGCGTCGGGGGGTGGAAGACAAGGATCTGGGACCGCTGGTGAAGACGGTGAGGACGCGTTGCATCCAGTGTACCCGGTGCATTCGGTTTGCCTCGGAGGTGGCGGGGGTCGGAGACCTCGGGGCCACGGGCCGGGGAGCCCAGGTGGAGATCGGAACCTACCTGACCAAGAGGTTTGGGTCGGAGGTTTCCGGAAACAGGGTGGATCTCTGCCCGGTGGGGGCACTGACCTCGGGTCCGCAAGCCTTTCGGTTCCGGCCGTGGGAGCTGACTTCGGAGGATTCGGTGGATCTAAGGGACGCAAGGGGGTCCTCGGTTCGGATCCAGCACCGGAACGGGGAGCTGAGGCGGGTTCAGCCTCGGGTGAACGACGAGGTGAACGGGGAGTGGCTGACGGACAAGGCTCGCTACGGGGGAGACGGGGTGCACCGACAGCGGGTAAGGGAGCCGAGGAGGAGGGGACGGGTCCGGGGGTCCGGGGCGCAAGGAAGGCGTCCCAGGGCTTGGTCGGAGCTGGCGGCCCGGTTTTCGGAGACCCGAGACCGGCCGGCTGGACTTCTTCGGGAAAGGAGGTGTGCGCTGGATGGCCGGGTGGACGTGGTCGTGGGAAGTTGGGTGTCCGACTCGGACAGGGCCCGGCTCCAGGAAAGGCTGGAGGACGAGAGGGGGCGAGGCGACGCGGGAGCGTGGGCAAGGTGGACCAGGGCCGGCGGTCCGTCTCGGCTGAGTCGGGGCGAGGGGAAAGGGAGTCTTGCCTCCCTGGCCGAGGCGGACGCTCTTCTGAGGGTGGGGTGTGACCTTCGGCGGAGTGCGCCTCTCAGGCAGGCGTGGGTGCGACAGGCCTTCCTGGCGGGGGGTTGTCCCAGGGCCTCGAGGGGAGGAAGTCTGGGAAGGGGGAGGGGGGTTCCGGTGGAAGACCTTGGTTCGACCGAGGAGGCCAGGAGGACCCTGGCCCAGGGAACCTCGCCCTTTGCCAACGCGAGGCTGTCCGCTAAGGCGCCGGTGGTCCTGGTGGGAGAGGATGCGGGTCGTCGGATGGGCAGGGAAGAAAGGGAGCGGATTCGAAGGGGCCTGGAGGAGAGGTGCCAAGGCAGGGGGGAGAAGGAGGCTGGGGTGCCCAGGCTTCGGTGGATTCCCCACGAGGCGAACGGAAGGGGGCAAAGGAGGGGGAGGGGAGTTCGGCCGCTGGGGGACCGGGTTCGGCTTTCCGAGAGGACGCGGGAGGCGAGCGAAGGGCTTCGCCACCAACTTCTGGTGGGGGTCACCCGGGCGGATCTTGACGCCTGGGGATGGACGCCGGAGAGTCTGCTGGCAGAAGCGGATCGGACGGTGGTGAGGGCGTCGCACGGCGAGGAGTGGTTTGCCAAGGCGGACAGGAGGCTTCCCAGGACCACCGGATTTGAGACCGGCGGACGCTACGTGTCCAGGGAAGGTCGTGCGCAGTGGGCCGTGGGTGGCCTTTCTCGGCAGGTGGAAGCGGCTCGGTCCAGGGAGGAGAGGCTGGGGGAGGGCCTCGGATCCTCAGAGGAGGCCCGGTTTGCTACGAGGGAGGCGGGGGGTGTGGTCGAGGGGAGGGAGGCCAGGACGAGGGGCCGGGGAAGGGCCGGGGGAGCCCGGGTTTCGGGGGGCGTGGCCCAGAGGGTGTACCGACTGGACGGGCTTCTGGAAGGCCACCCCGTGGCCACGCACTCGGCAGTGCTGGCCGAGGCCTCGGCACGGTTTGCCGCGGTTCGGGCGGAGCGAGGGAACCTTGGATAGCGGAAGGCCTCCGGGGGGGAGGCATGCAACAGGAACGACGGAACATGGCAGGGAGCAACCTAGTAGAAGGAAGGGTGGGGGGGCTGAAGGCAGTGGGGGTGGTGCTTCCGCTGCTGATTGGGGTGGCCTACTTCACGATTGCAGAGCGGAAGGGGAGGTCGAGCATTCAGCGTCGGCGGGGGCCGAATGTGGTGGGACTCTTTGGGCTGCTTCAACCTCTGGCAGACGGGCTGAAGCTTCTCCTGAAGGAGACGATTCGTCCGACGGCGGCGAACCCGGGGAGGTTCTACCTCGCCCCAAGGCTTACGTTTACGCTGGCGCTGGTGGGCTGGTCGAGGAGGCCGGTGGGCGAGGCAAGGGTGAGGGCGGACCTTCCGCTCGGGATTCTGGGGCTCTTTGCGGTGTCGGCCCTGGGGGTGTACGGGGTGCTGAGGGCGGGGTGGTCGTCCAACTCGAAGTATGCCTTCCTGGGTGCGCTTCGGTCGGCGGCGCAGAGGGTGTCTTACGAGGTGTCCCTGGGGTTTATCAGGGTGTCCGTCCTGCTGTGTGTGGGATCTCTGAATCTTACGGAGGTGGTCCATGCCCAGCGGGCGGGGTGGTTTCTTCTTCCGCTGTTTCCGGCGAGGCTGAGGTTTGCGGTGTCCAGGCTGGCGGAGACCAATCGGCATCCCTTTGACCTTCCGGAGGCGGAGGCGGAGCTGGTGTCGGGGTACAACGTGGAGTACTCGGCCAGGGGGTTTGCCCTCTTCTTCCTCGGGGAGTATGGGAACAGGATTCTGAGGTCGGCCCTGGCGTCGGTTCTCTTCCTGGGAGGTTGGCTGCCGCCGGTGGAAAGGATCCCGTTTACGTGGGTTCCGGGACCGAGGTGGTTTGGACTGAAAACGCTGCTCTTCTGCCTTCTCTTTGTGTGGGCGCGTGCGGCCTACCCGCGGTATCGGTATGACCAACTGAGGCGGCTGGGATGGAAGGTCTTTCTTCCGAGGTCGAGGGCATGGGTAAGGTTTACAGCAGGGGTGCTGAGGGGAAGGGAGGGTCTTCCGGCGTGAGGGAGGGCCCCGGCGAGGAGGACGAAAGCATTGGGCGCGATTATGGAAATTAGGCTGAGAGTAGCGGGGGTGGTGTTCGTACTAGGGAGGAGGGGGGTCATTCTGAATCGACGGTCCATCCTGGTGGTGCTGAGGTCGGTGGAACTGAGGCTGCTGGCGGTGAATCTAAGGAGGGTGACCCATACGGTGGCGCTGGATGATCTGAAGGGGGAGGTCTTCGGGCTGCTGGTGCTTACGGTGGCAGCGGCGGAATCCGCCATTGGTCTTGCAATTCTGGTGGTTTACTTCCGAGTACGGGGGACAATCGCCAGGGGATCCGCCCGGAGGAGGCGAGGATGAGGCGAGAGAACGAGGGCTTGTCGAGGGTCCGCAGGGTGTGACGCAGTGGTAGCGTGCTTGCTTTGGGAGCAGGAAGCCGCTGGTTCGAATCCAGCCTCCTTGAAGAAGAGAGTCTCGGTCAACGGGGACGGGGGTGACGTCGGGGCGCAGGGAGAGTGCAAAAAGGAAGAAAGAAGAACAGAAGGAAGCATTGATGACGAGAGTACTGGCGAGCGTGTTCGGAAGGCTGGGGGTGGGGTCGGCGGTGAGGGTGGTGACGTCTGCGAATCCGGTGCAGGCGGTCCTGAATCTCGTGAGGGTCTTCTGCCAAGCGGCGGGGCTGAGGCTGGTCAGGGAAGTGGAGTTCAGGGGTCTTCTCCTTCTGGTGGTGTATGTGGGGGCCATTGCGGTTCTCTTTCTCTTTGTCGTGAGGAGGCTGAACGTTCAGCCCAGGCGGCGGTCTCGGAACGAACGGAGGCGGACGCTTCCGAGGGCGGGCGTGAGGGGAGGGCTTGTGCTAAGCGAAAGGTACAGGGTCCATGCCTCGTGGGTACCGGGAAGGGGGTCTCGGTTTGGGGGAGAGGAGGCTCCCCGGGTTTGGGTGGAGACCAGGGATGGGCGGACAAACCTGGAAGCCAGGGGCGCGGTGCTGTATACGGAGTGGGGGGCCTATTTCCTGATTGCCTCGCTGGTGCTTCTGGTGGCGAGGCTGGGGACCATTGTCCTGACCGTGCAGCGGGCGGTGGGTGATGAGGTTCCGGCGGCTCGTCAGGTGAGGCATGACCAGCTTGCCCGGGACAGGGATCGTGCCGTGGTTCGGTTTCGGAAAGAGGGGACACCGAGGCGGTCGAGGGGACAAGGACGAGGGGGGAAGCACCCGGAGGATCGGGGCGCGTGACACGTGAAGCAGGATGGTTGTGACGAAGACGAGGCGGTCGAGGGCGACGACCCCGGCGGTGGGGGGTGAGACGCCCGGGAAGCCGAGCGGACAAGGCGGGAGGCTTGGAAAACAGAGCGGACAAGACGGGAGGCTTGGGAAGCCGAGCAGGCGAGAGCAGGACGCCCGGGTTCGTTCGGAGAGGACCCGGCAGGAGCGGCTGACCCGGGCCCCCGAAGGGAGGACGGATCGGGCGGTTCGGAAGCTGAGGAAGACCTCTCGGTCCGGGGGCCGGGGTCGGCGGGCCGGGAGGCTTGTTCGAGCGCCTCGGGTGGTGCGGGAGAAGCCTCGCACGCTCGTGGGGAGGAGGAAGCGTTCGAAGGGTCGAGGAAGCAGGAGTGTGGTGGCCGAGCCGAGGGGCTGGGAGGGCCGGGACGTGAGGCAGCGGCTTGTGGGGGTGAGGACCAAGCGGGGGAAGCGAAGCCGGGCAGAAGCTCATGTGGAGGAAAGGCTCCGGATTCTTCGGCACAGGGGACTGCGACGTCCCCGGCAGGGGGTGGTCCGCGCCAGGCGTCGGGGAAGCCCGAGGGTGGAGTCGCGAAGCAAGGGTCGGAAAGGGGCGGTTCCGGTTCACAGGCCTCCGCGTCGGCGGCTGGGCTGGGTGCTTCGGACCGTGGTGGCGTCGGCCTGGAAGCGGAAGGGTCGACGAAGGGGGGAGCGCCTGGCCAGGGAGGTCCGGTCTCTCCTGGTGGGCCGCGGGCAGACCCAGCGGCGTCGGAACGAGCTTCACAAGGCGGCCCTGGCGAACCGGACGAATCTTCGTCGGTGAGGGGGGTGGGAAGAAGGAAAGAAGAAGGAAGGGACGAGACACCAAGATGGCGACGGTCAATCAACGACTGCGGAAGGCGTGGAAGAAGGCGGGTCCCAAGAAGGTTGTGGCCCGGAAAGCAGAAAGGGTTAGGCGGGGTGGGCCGCACCGTCGGGGGGTGGTTACGCGGGTGTACCAGAGGTCTCCGAAGAAGCCGAATTCGGCTAATCGGTGGGTGGCCTCGATTCGGAGGTCCGGCCGCCGTGGGGTGGCTGTGACGGCGCACATTCCGGGAGAGGGGCACGCTCTTCAGGAGCATGCCAGGGTTCTTCTTCGGGGAGGCCGTGTCAAGGACCTTCCCGGGGTGCAGCATCGGGTCATTCGGGGGGCGCTTGATTGTGCAGGGGTGGGGGGTCGGGTGACTTCTCGCTCGAAGTATGGACTTCCTCGGCCGGTGCGTTGAGTCCTCCCCCGGTATGGGGGAGAAGGGGGGCGTGTCCCGCGAGAAACGGTGGGGTCCCGGGGGGATGCAAGGATCCAGGGAACAACAGAGAAGAAGGCAGCACAGGAAAAACGCGTTTGACGATGGTAAGTTACGGAGGAGTGGAGTCGAGGCTTCGGGGGGAGTATGGACAGAGGCTGGTGTTCCTCGGAGTCGCAAGGCTCCTTTCGAGGGTCATCCTGGGGCTATCGAGGCTGGTCGCCCCCCAAGCGCCGGATGCGCAAAAGCTCGCGGCGTATGAGTGTGGGTTCGATCCCTTTGGGGATGCACGGAGTCGGTTTGACGTTCGCTTCTACCTGGTGGCGATTCTCTTCCTGATCTTCGACCTGGAGGCGTCTTTCCTTTTCCCGTGGTCGGTTTCGCTGAGCGAAACCGGGTCGAGGGGGTTTTGGAGGAGGAGGGACTTTCTGGTGGAGCTGACGGTGGGCTACGTCTATGCCTGGAAGGTTGGAGCTCTGGAGTGGGCGTAGGCCAACGAGAGGGGGGACTTGGGTGGGGCGGAGAGTGGGGAGTGGAGGAAGGGGCACGAACGGAACCATGACGCCGAATCGCCGAAACGGGAGGCTGACTTCCCGGAAGGCTTCCTCGAAGCCTCGCACAAGGGAGCAGGAGAAGAGGGCACGTAAGAGGAAGGCGCTTGTGACCCGGGTGGACGCGGAGGAAGGGCTGCCGGGGGCGCCGGAGATTCGTGCCGTGAGGCCGAGGGCGCGGGGGTCGGTGGCGTACGCCAAGCGGAGGGGAGACGCCGGGAAGGGCTGGGTAAACCGGGCGTATTGGAAAGATCTGGGTGAGAAGAGGCGACATCTGTACGGCGAGGAAACCGCCGGTTCTCGGCAGGAGGTGCTCGCGGGGAGACGCCGGGTGTCGGCCAAGCCGAGACTGGGCCCGGGGGATCTCCGGAAGGAAAGGCAGAAGCACATGTGTTTCCCTCACGAAGGCAGGGGGGCTTCGCGGGAGCCGGCCTCGGTGTGGCGGTCGTCGTCTGGAAAGTGGTCTGGGGGATGGGGTCGGGGAAAGGGTGGAGCCTCGTGGACGAAACCGGGTTCCTCGGGATCCCGTTCGAAGGCTCCGCTCGTCGGCGAAGCCCGGACCCGGGCCAGGGCGAAGAGGAAGGCAGCCCAGGAGGTGCAACATGCGAAACGAGACCGTGCCGAGCGGCGGAGGCTGGACGCGGAGGCAAAGGCGCGGCGGGTGGCCTCCTTTGCGGTGAAAGGCCGAGAGGCTGCCGTGGAGGTGGTCCGGGGGGAGGAAAGGTTCCGAGATGGGACCTCCCCCGAGAGGGTCGCCGAGGGGAAGGCTCGTCGGGACGCTGGTCGCCGAAGGGGCGCCCAAGTCGTGGGGTGGGGTGCGGTGGATCGGTACGGAGAAAGGGTTCGGGACGAGGCGGTGCGGGAAGTTCGCCGGGAGGCGAGGCGGGCGTGGCAAGCGGGGAGGGAGGACGTGGTCCGGGCGGAGCGGGGAAGGGCCGAGAAGGTCGCGGAGGATGACCTGCCGGAGAGGCTGCGGCGGCTGACGGAAACCGGGATTCTGGAAGAGGGCGCCAAGCTTCTCGCCCAATGGGATCGGGAGGAGGCTCGGTGGCACCAGGCGGAGGAGTCCTGGAGACGGGGGAGGGAGAAAGTGGAGGAAGCTCGGCAAAGGAAGGCGGAGCTCCGTACGCGGCGAAGGAGGCCGGAGGAGAAGGAGCGGCTGGAGGAAGCGGAGGTCCGGGGGGAGGAGGGCGAGGCACTGAAAGTCTGGGCGGAAAAAGTCTGGGCGGAGGTTGTGGCCCACCGCGAGGCAAGGGCGTCCCAGCGGGGGGAGAGGAAGAAGCGAAGGGTGGGTCGGAAAGCGGGGTTTCAGACAAGGTGTTCGGTGGACCGGGAAAGCGCGCGGCTTGCGGCTCAATGGGATGACCGGGTGGGGTTCGGGGAGGCGAGGCCGGAGCGTGAGGAACGGTCGGGAGAGGGGACCCGGAGGGGGGTGTCGGAGCAGCTTCGTGGCGAAGCGGGGTTCCTGGACCGGAGGGGCGGGAGGCCGGGAATTCTGGAAGAAAGGGGTTCGAGGAGGGAGGTGAGGGTGGAAAGGTGGGTGGAAGGGAGGAGGACAACCCGGACGCCTCGGCGGCCTGCTCGTGACAAGCTTGTTTGTGTTAGGGTTGTCCAACTGGAGCTGGTGTCCCGGGCGGCGGACCTGGTCGGCGGGCTGACGCCGGAGAGGAAAGCCCAGGGGGCGGGGTTTGCGACGGTGGTTCCCCTGGAGGAGAGTGGCAGCCTCGAAAGTCGAGAGGTTAAGGTCCTTCGGGAGGATCTTGAGTGTGATTGGCTGAGCTTTCGGGGGACCGGACGAAGGTACCGAAGGGAGGTGTCTCGGAGTTGGAAGACCTCGCGGGAGGCACGTCAACACCGTTCCGCGGATCGGAAGGAAGCCTACCTGCGAAGGAGGGTCTCGAGGGGGCGGCTGGGGCTTCGGACGAGGCTTCGTTACAGGACGCCGGAGCGGAAAGAGGCCAGGGTTCACCGGGGACTTGCGGTGAGGGCGGAGGTGAGGAAGGAAGACTATCCGGGCAAGCTTCTTCCCCGGGGAAGGGGGTCTCGTCGGGAGGCGAGGAAGGGGTTTGTCGAGAGGCTGGAGACGGTTAGGTACGAGGAGGCGAGGCGGGAGTGTAGTCATCCGTGGGAGAGGAACCCGGACGGCAGGGAGCGGAGGCCCGTGCGGGGACGGAAGGAGGTTCCGGGCTGGAGGCGGTCGGCTTACCAAACCCGGGAGGCGGCGGGGCATAAGCTTCGGGGGCAGTGGGTGTCGGTGGAGGTTCGTCCCCTCGGAGGGGATGCCCGCGAGACAGCCCGGGAGGAGAGGACCCATCTGGTGGGGTGGGTGCGGGTTCATCCCGTGGGAAGGAGTTGGGTGGACGTCAACCTGTGGGCGGTTCCCCCGCAAGGGACGCCGAGGCCTGCGTGGAGGTTCCCCGGAGGTTTTGTGGTTCACAAGCCTGGTTGGACGGTGCCCGGGGCCTTTGGTGTGATTCGGTTTCGGGATCCTGCGCGAAAGAGGGTGGGGAGGAGGAGGACAACCGGTCGTAGGGAGAGGCTTCCATGGGAGGAAACGAGGGGGGTGGGGCCGGTGCCTGGTTCGAAGATGGGGGTGGTGATTCCGCCGTCTCTCAGGGCTGCGAGGGTGGAGACCACGGCGGCAGTACGGGACCGGCGAAGTCCGGGGGTGGTGAGGAGGAAGGGGAGGTCGGTTTCGCGGGAGCCGGAGAGAGAGGAGGCCCAAAGAAGTGTTCCCCGGGCGAGGCTTGGTGCGTGGTGGAAGGGGGCTGCGTGGGGGGTAGGAAGGGGACCCCCGAAGAGTGAAAGGTGGGGGGGCGAAGACAAGGTGGCGAGGACAGGCGTGTGGAGGAGGGAGGCCTCTCCCGGCCATACGATTCCGACGGAGGGAGGGGAGGAAGCCGAGGTCGAGGAGAGGAGGTCCCGGGAGGAATGGCTGCGTCGGGTGAGGTGGAAAGACCGGGAGAGTCTTGCGCGGAAGGATCAGGAGAGGGAGAAGATCTGGGAGATCACGGAGGCGGGCGAGAAGACCTTCCGGGGCGGCGTGGGGAGGGAGCCGACCCGTCGCGAGGAGCGAAGGGAGAAACTTGCGGCGTGGTGGGACGAGAGGGGGGCGCACGAAGAGGGGGACAGGAGAGAGGAGGCGTGGAGAGAGAGGGAGAAGAGAGGGCGTGAGGACGAGAGGTTGTGGAGGGTGGCCGAGGGTCGTGTGGCAGAGTGGTTACGCGTGGATTTGCAGTGTCCAAGGAGGCGGGTTCGAGTCCCGCTGCGACCTGGGCGGTGACTGGCTTCTCGTGGGTCTCTTCCGACAGGAAATGTCCCCGGGGTTCCGAGGGAGACGAAACGGGCGAACAGGCGAAGGAGACGAAGCGAACGAGACAATGCGAAGTTGGCGTAAGGGAGGAGAGAAAGAAAGGGACCCCCTGCTGCGAAAGGTGGGGACGGTCCCAACAGACAAGGGAGACCGCCTCCGGGGTCGGGGGAAGCGGGGGGAGGTGAAGGCGTCCCGGGGAACCCGGGTGACCGAAGAGAGGGTGGGAGTTCGGAGGGAGGTTCACACGGGGAAGACCTGGGTGCCCCTGCTGATCTCGGAGGTTCATCTCGGGTTTCGCCTGGGGGAGCTGGTAACGACGCGTGCGTGGTCGGGGAAGAAAGCCGTTTCTAAGAAGGGAGGGAAGGGGTCACGAGGCTTGGGGTAAGGATGTCCGGGTTGGCTTGGGCGGAGGATCCTTTGGGGGTGTCACATGGGGGTTGGAAAAGGTGTGTGTGTTGGGGGGGGGACGGGGTAAGTTGTGTGTACGCAAGGGTATCCCCTTGGTGTGTTCGTGTCGGGGGGTCGTTCTCTGAGAAATGTAGGGGGGCGTGGGAGAGGCTCCGGGGGGTCTTCCGCATGAAATTCTCCTTCCCGACTCCCAAAGGGGTCCAACTTTTGTCCGATTTTTGCGAGGAGAGACCCCTGGGGGAGATTTTACAAAGAGGGGAACACCCTTCCGCAGAGGTGGGGGTCGGTCGGGGTGTGCCTTGGGAAAAGAGAGATCTCGTCTCACTCATTGGAGAAAAGACGAGACCTCCGTTAGCCGAGTGGGCCTTCGTGGAGCCTTTCCCTTGAGGCGAAGGTCCCACCCAAGGAAGCGAGGGAGGTTGTCTGTTGGACAAAGCTTTCAACGGACAGAAGATGATCTTCGGGCGAGAGAGGGGACCGAAGTTGTGTGTCTTTCAAAAAAGGGGGGCTTTGCCTCACTCATCCGAGAAAAGGCGAGACCTCTGTTCGTTGAGAGGGGCTTCCTGGAGTCTGCTCCCTTAAGACCCAGGTCCCGAAAGAAGAAGGGAGGGAGGTTGTCTGATGAGCAATGCCTTCGACGGACCGTTGATGATCTCCGGGGGAGAAGGCGGGGGCCTCAGACGAAGCCGGGACGAAAAGGAAGGAAAGACGGGGAGAAAGGAAGCCAGGGAGACGGGGTCTCTCCTTGCCCGAGTGCGTCGTATGAACCGGAGGACCTCCAGGACACATCAGAACCCTTGTGGAGAAGGTCCGGTTCCAGAGCAAGATACCCTTTTCGGGGGAACCGCCTGTGTACGATGTCTTCGGGTGAGGAGGAGGAAGCTCCTCTTCACTCCACACGAGAACACACAGCTGTGCGGACGGAGAGACGATGGGAAGCCAACGTAATTCGAGAGTCGTGTCTGATCACGGCTTTCCCACAAGTGAGCTTGGTCTTGGCTTATCACGAGCACTGGGGACAGGTCTTAGACATGCAAGTTGGATGGAAAGGAGACTCTTCGGAGCGTCCGATCCATAGCGTACGGGTGAGTAAGGCGTCCGAATCTGCCGGCAAGACGGGTCCAAGAGCCCTACGGGTTCGAATCCTCGATAGAGTGTGAGGCGTACCCGGACGCCGGGTCCTACGGGGCCCGGAGAACCCGGGGCGTAGTAGCCGAAAGGCTCTTGTGCGGAGACGCGGGAGAGTGCTTGCCGATGAGCGGACGTGGGAGCAAGGTAGTTGGTGTGGGAAGGGCGCACCAAGCCGACGACCCCTAGCGAGGCTGAGAGGCTCGATCGCCACATGGACACTGAGACAAGGGTCCAACTCACTATGAGGCAGCAGTCAAGAATCTTGGTCAATGGGCGAAAGCCTGAACCAGCTATGTCCCAGGGAGGACGAAGGCTTCGGTCGTAAACTCCTTCTCATCAGAGGAAGCCTGATCTTCTGGTGCAAGAGTCCCGACCAACAGCCGTGCCAGCAGTCGCGGTAAGACGGCGGGGGCGAGTGCAGTGAATGGAATGGGCGTAAAGGGTCCGTAGGCGGCCATGGTCGACGGGGAGGTCAGCATTCCGGAGAGACGGAAGAGGCAACCCGTAGCACAAGGCTTGAGGTCTCGAGGGGGATGCGGAAGGCGAGAGGGACCGCTAAGATGGTACGATCTCTCGTCGAACACCAGTGGCGAAGGCGGCATCCTGGCGAGAACCTGACGCTGAGGGACGAAACCTAGGGGAGCGAAGTGGATTAGAGACCCACGTAGTCCTAGGCGTAAACGATGTACACTCTCTCTTGGGAGGAGGCTCGCCTTCTTTCAGGGGACAAGCTAACGCGTTAAGTGTACCGCCTCAAGAGTACAGCCGCAAGGTTGAAACTGTAAAGACTAGACGGTCACTCCTACGATCCGTGGAGGATGCGCGTTAATGCGTAGATACGCGACAAACCTTACCGCGTCTTGACAAGACGGTGACCCTGGGTGTCGGCTTCGGTTGATCCTTGGGTGAAGACCGTCAACAGGTGTTGCATGGTCGTCGTCAGTTCGTGCCGTGAGGTGTGAGGTTCAGTCCTTGAACGAACGCGACCCGCGCTCCTTGATTCCAGCCGGTCTCGGTGAGGCAACTTGCCGGGAGGTCGGGGGACGGAGGGAGGATGCCGTTGGAGAACATCGGCGAAGCGGACGACGTCAGATCCACATGACCCTGATGACGCGGGCTCGTTGCGTCCTACAGTGGGGTTTACAGAGGGTAGCAATGGGGAGACCCGGAGCCAGACCTGAAAGGATCTCGCGGTGCGGATGGGGGGCTGCAAACGCCCCTCTGAAGTCGGAATGGATAGTAATCGCGCATCATCATGGCGCGGTGAACCGTAAGATGAGTGGTGTACTTACTGCCCATCACGCCTCGAGAGTTGGGCGGGTCCGAAGCCCGGACGGTAACCTCCGGAGACTCGCGAGAGTCTCGCCCGCAAGGGGAGGAGTCCGACGGGTGAAGACAAGCCTGGTGATTGAGGTGAAGTTGTAACACGGTAGTGGTAGGTGAACCTGCCGCTGGACCTGAACGCAAAAAGTGCGGTTGCGTGGGAGGGGTGTGTCGTCTGTGGTCCAGCGGTTGGGCGGCAGCTTCCTAAGCTGTTTGAGGTTGGTTCGAGTCCAACCAGACGAAAGGGTCCAGGAAGAGGGGACCGAGAGAACGGGGACCGGGTACACAGGGGGTCGAGGGTAGGGAAACCGGGGAGGTGTGGCTGAGTGGCCGAAGGCGGCAACTTGCTAGGTTGCAGTGGAAGAACACCTTTCACCAGGGGTTCGAATCCTCTCATCTCCGACGGCAACTGGAACGTGGCCTAACGGCAAGGCGGCAACCTTTGGCGTTGACGAGTGCAGGTTCGACCCCTGCCGTTCCAAGGAGATCCTTGCGGAGGGGGGAAAGACTTCGTCCGGGGGGTCGAGGTCCTGGGCGCACGAGGGGTGACAAGGAAGACGGAGGAGACACCGAACCGAGACCGGACAAGATGGGACAGAAAGCACAAGGCGTGGGGCTTCGGCGGAGGCGAAAAGCAGAAGGAAGGGAGGGACGACGGGTGTATCACGGGTGGACGGACCTTCACGGTGGGTCGGGTCGGTGGACCGCGCGTCGGGGGTCTCGGTATCCGAGGCTGGTGGCCCGGGATCGAAGGCTGGACCAGAAGGTGGGGGCCTGGCTGTACGAAGCGGGGTGGATCCGCAACCGAAGGCTGGTGACCCGGGGTCCCCACGGTGTGGTCCTTTACGTGGACGGATGGCAAAGGGAGGGAAGGCGGTCCTCGGCCCGACGGGCGGTGGAGGCAACTCCGCAGGAAGCCGGGGGTCCGCTCCCGCGGGTGGGTGTACGGGCTGAGGGTGGGGGGTCGGGGAGGGTGAGGCGTGAAAACGGACGGTCGTCTCGGGGAGATCCCAGCGCTCCGAAAGCCGTTTGGTCGGTGGCGGAAAGGGAGTCCCTCCTTTCTCGGGAGGTGGAAAGTGGGCTTCCGGTGGAGATCCAGCTCTACCGTCTGAACGAAAGGCTCCAGGATCTTCCGGGGGGTCGGGTGGCGCACGCGCGGTGGCTGAAGCAAGAAGCGCCCGGAGCGGGCCGGTCTCCGTGGTTCCAGGACATTGCGGGCGTGGTGAGTCTGAGGGGAAGGGTGCCGGCAGCGGCCAGGAGGGTGTCCCTGAGGGAGCGGAGGTTTGTGGGTGCCCGGCGTCACAAAGGCGGGGTTCGCCTTCTGAAGGAGCTGAGGCGGCGGCATTCGGCCTCGACGCAGGGTCTTCGTCCTCAGGGAAGCGGGTCGGCCGGTCGGCCGGTCGGCTACGAAGGCTACCTCCTGGAGGTCCGGGGTCGGATTGATGGGATCGAGAGGGCGACGCGGCATCAGCTTCGGGAAGGGGCCAGGCCCCGTCAGCGGAGGGTGGCGGCCAGGGACAGGGCCACGGGTTCGGCGGGGACCCCGTACGGTCAGCTCGGGTTTGCCAGGGTTATCTGTTATGGCCGTGGGGATGGCGTGGGGGGGCCGAGACGAGAGGGGGAAGGAAAGAAGCGCGTGTGAGATGCTACAGCCACGACGATCGAAGTTTCGGAAGGTTCAGAAGGGGGTGTCACGGAAGGTGGGCGTGGCGGACGCGGAGCTCCACTTTGGGGAGTGGGGGCTTCGCTCGAGGGAGACGGGTCGGGTGTCGGCACGGCAGCTGGAAGCGGCTCGACGGGCGCTTCGGCGGCGTCTGGCCCGAAGGGGCCGGGTGTGGAGGCATCCCTTCCCGGATACGCCGGTTACCTCGAAGCCGACCGAGGTGCGGAGGGGAAAGGGGAAGGGGGCGGTTGCCTTTTGGGCGGCCAAGGTTCGGGCGGGGAGTCTGAGGTTTGAGATTGGCGGGGGCGTGGAGGAGGTGCGGGCGAGGTCGGCCCTGGACGCGGCCGGGGCCAAGCTTCCGGTTCGGACGCAGGCAACCCGGCGTCGGCTTCCCCGGGTGTAAAGGATGGGGGTACATATGTGCGGTTCGTATGAAGCAAGCAGGAAGGCAGGGGACATCCCAGAGAAGGAAGACAGGAGCGAAAGCGGGGGGGTCTCGAACGGGGATCCTCGGGGGAGGTGAGACGGGACGCTCGGTGGGGCGGGTGACCCGCCAGGGCCGGACCGCGCTGCGGGACCGGCTGGCTGCCGAAGGGTTTCGGCTTGTTAAGCGACGTCACGGGGGGCTTCGTCTTGTGGGGAAGAACGCCTCGGCGAAGGATGTCGGGGGCCGGGTGTCGGGCACCCTTTTCGTTCCGTGGGGTGGGGGGGTCGCTCGGCGAAGGCGTCCGGGGGTCATGTCGGGGAGTCTTGAAGGTGGGGAGGTTGGCCCGGGCGCGGGGCGTCTCCCGGCGGAGGGGAGGCTTCGGACGCAGCGTGCCCGGAGGCGTGCACGTCGACGCCAGGTGCGAAAGGCTCTGGGAGGAAGGGAGGCAGCGACCCAACGGGTGATCCGAGGCCGAGAGGAGGCTCAAGCTCGACGTGAGAGGAGGGCGAGGAGGCTTCGTCGGGGGCGGCGAGCGGAGGCCCGGGGAGGGCTTTACGGATCGGAGGTCGTGGTGAGCGACGAACAGGCGAGGTGGCGGGTTCCCACCGAAGTGAAGGGGGTTCCAAGGGGGAAACGGGGGAAGCAGGTGAGTCTCCTTCGTGACAGGAAAGGTTCGGGTGAGAGGCTTCGAAGGGAGTCTCCGGAAGGGAAAGGATGGGGGGAAGCGTGGTCACGTGCGAGGGGCGCGAGCCGCGAGGCCCGTCCACGGGTCTTTCCCGGGGTTCGTGGCGAGGGGGAGAGGGGTGTCTCGCTGGGGGGCGCTTACGAGCCGGAGGGACTCGCGCGGTCGGTGGTGTCCGGAGAGGGGGGAGGTGCCAGGCCGGTGGAGGTGTCCTTCCCGTCGGCCGGGGTAAGGTCACCGGCGGGTGTACCGGGGGCCCATCCCCGGGCTCTCTTCTGGAAGACCAGGAAGGTAAGGGGGAAGCGGAACCTTCTCGTGAGGAAGCGGCGTGCCCGGGGAGGTCCGGGTCCCTCGGCCCGTGTCGGGAGGGACGAGACGCAACGGGGAAGCCCAGGGTCCGCGGCGGGGCCCCGGACCCCGACCGTCGTTCGGCAGGAGGCTCGGGACACGTACAAACGTCGAAGGCTTGGGCAGAGGAAGGCCCAGGGAAGGTCTCCGGCCGAAAGGAAGGAGCAAGCCCGTCTTCCGGGGCGAGAGGAGGATTTCCGCCGCTGGGTGGCCTGGCGAGAGGCCGGCTGGGTGGCGGGACGTACGCTTCGTCCCAGGCAAACCCGTGTGAGGGGGTGGCGACGTGGAGGCAGGAGGAGGGGAAGGGGTCCGGTTGCCAGGAAGGTTCCCAGGACCCGGAAGCTTCGGGCGGCGAGGGGAAGGCCAGGTCGAGGTCGGGAACAGCTAAGGTGGCGGCGGCAGAGGGTGGGGAAACCGAGGTCTTGGCTTGTGTGGGGCGGGTCTCCGGCCCGGAACAAGCTTCGAAGGTCGCCGCTTCGGCTGGCGCCGGAGGTGGAGGCGAAGGTTGCGTCGCAGCGAAGGAGGGGGCGAAGGAGGAGGCGTCGGCTTCGGGCGGTGGACGGGGTGGCCACGGTACGGTCGTCTCAGGGGTCTCCGGCCCGGGGCCTACGTTCGGGACGAGGGAGGGTTTCGTTCGGCGCGGACGAAGGGGGCCGGCAGCTGAGGGGCTTTTGCCCGGCGTATCAGCGGGAGGCAAGGCTCGGGGAGAGGGGGAGGAAGCGTCGGCAACGGGACGTGAAGGCGCGGAGAGAGGGCTTTGTGAGGAAACGTACGAAAGGGGGGAAGAACAAAAGAACGACGAAACAGAATCATGCCACAGCTTGATGCAGCTACGTATCTTAGCCAGATTGTCTGGCTGGGGATCACATTCGGGGGATACTACCTCCTGACACTGGGTACGGTGCTTCCGTCCCTGAGTCGAAGGGTGAAGGTTCGCGGGAAGAAGGTGCTCGCAGGAAAGGGGTCGGCCGCTGGAGCAGGAACCGAACGAGGCTCCGTCTCTGGGAAGCTTGAGACCGGGGTTGCCGGGACCACCAAGTCTGCCACGGAGGTGGTGGGAAGGGGGTCACAGCGAGGAGAAGGGTGGCGCCGAAGGGAGGCAGGCGAAACTGATCGGGCCGTTCTGGGAAACGAGAACGGAGTCTACCTGGGGGGGCTTGCCAGGGTGCAAGGTCCTCGGGTGGCGAGGAAGTGAGAGATGAGCCTGGCGGGCGAGGCCTCGTCGGGGAGACGGGGCGGGTAGCTCAGGGGTAGAGCGGGTGGCTTTTGACCACTTGGCCAGGGGTTCAAATCCTCTTCCGCCTAGGAGAGGGTCGTGCCGTGTTGGTGGAACTGGTAGACACGTTGGATTTAGGTTCCAATGACGTTCGTCGTGAAGGTTCGAGTCCTTTGCACGGTACGAAAGGAGAGAGACGAAGGCTCATGGAGGCAACGAGGCAGAACGAGGGCCGGACGTCCGAAAGGACCCGAAGGTGGAAGGAAAGGAAGTCCCGGAGAGGGTGGGTGAGGAGGAGTTTCAGGAGGGGTGTCAGGGTGGGGTTTGGCGAGGGAGAAGGGAGGCTTCACAGGAGGAGGGAGCCGGCCTACGAGGTGACCGAACTCTCTCCTAGGTTTACCGATCCTCGGGAGCTTTGGAGGTTTCGGAGGTGGGGGGCTAGGAGGCTGGCGAGGAGGGCGGTTCTTCCGCTGGCCAGGGGGCACGCCTACCTCTTCCTCGTCGGAGGCTGTCTTGCTCATGAGCGGGCGCGAAGGGGGCGCCGGAGGCTGAGGTCGAGGGGGCTCAGGAGGGGAAGGGTCGGCGTGGTGGAAAGGGGGCTTAGGCCGAGGAGGAGGGCCTCGCTGGTCTCCGGCGAGAGGGGGGGTCCTCGGGAGGCCGGCGGAATCTACTACCAACCGGAAAGGGGGCGGAGGAGGGGGCTCCACAGGAAAGTTCTGACCGGGAGCAGGAGGAGGTCCCAGACCCCGAGGTTCACCTGGGCAAGGAGGGAGCGAAGGGGGGTGGGGGGGACAAGCAGGAGGGCCGGAGCCCGACGCGCCAGGGTTCTCGGGGTGGTGAGGCTGTCCGCGGTGAGGACGCCCTCGGATGTGGGATCCAGGAGGAGGGTGGGTCTTCCCAGGAGGGGGCTGAGGGAAAGGGGGGTAGGAAGGTGGTGCAGGAGCGCCGCCTACCGCCCAGGGAAGTGTGACGGAGCGGTTCAACGTGCTCGGTTGTAACCCGAGTCCTGAAAAGGGTCACTGGTTCAAATCCGGTCGCTTCCAGGGGAAACAAGAGGGGGGCGTCGGTTTCGTAAGGACGCCCTGGGAGAGGTGGACGCCGGGGTTGGAGGAGACGAAAGGGGTGAAAGAGGCGAAGGAGTGAGCGAGGTCGATGGAACACGAAGCGCGTCAAGCGGGAAAGGAAGAACGGGAGGGGGGCAGGCGCTGGGGGGTGCAGCGGGGGAGGGAGGAGGCGAAAGGGGGGGTGGGAAACCCCCGTCGGAGTCCGCAGGCCCGTGGGCGGGGCAAGGCGACCCAGCGAAGGGCTCGGGGGAAGCGGAGCCTTGGGCGGTATGCCGGGAGTCCCAGGGGACAGGCGAGGCTGGGGCAAGCCGGGGAGAATGCGAGAAGGGAGGTGGGGACCCGCAGGGGTCAGGGGGGAGTGGTTTTCCTGGGCGGGGAAGGCGTGTCCCCGGCGCGGCCTCGGCGTTCGCCGCAAGCTGGGAGGGGAAGGACGCCGCCGGGTCCGGTTCGGTTTCGGAGGGTCCGCCTGGAGCGTCTTCGGGTACGGGAGAGGGCGGGGGTGAGTGGGCAGCGCGCGGGGGGGAAGGGGGTGTCCCGGCTGCGGGGTCCCACGGGAAGGAGACTAGGGAGGAGGAGAGGAGGCCGTCCCAGGACGGATGCGCAAAGGAAGGTGCGAAGGAAGAAGAGGAGGCGTCGCGGGAGGGGGTCGCGTCGTGTGGTTGAAGGGGTGTGGGGGGGTCTGGGAAGAGGCCGGAGGCTCCCGCGGAAGCTTGTGAGGAGGAGGAGGCGTGCCGCGAAGGATCGCCCGGACGGGGAGTGTAGCTCAATTGGTAGATCGCCTGCCTTGCATGCAGGAAGTTGTTGGTTCGAGCCCAATCATTTCCAAGAGGGAGTCCGGGAAAACGGGAGAAAGAGGAGAAAGTCTACGAGCAGAAGAACGAGATGCGAAGTGGGAGGTACGTGCAAGCGGAAAGTGACCGCCGTCGTCGGGTTCAGGTCAGGCGGCAGGAGGTAGCCCGAAAGGCTTGGAAGGTGCAGAGGGTGCGGGTGCGGTCACGCAAGCAGGGTGGGACGCCGGAGGAGGTAGCCGACGGAAGGGAGAGTGTGAAGGCCTTTGCCAGGAAGGGGGGTCGGGGTGCGAAAGACCGGGTGGTTCGTCGGTGTACGGTCACGGGCCGGGGCCGGGGGGTCCTCCGGGGGTTTCGGAGGTCTCGAAGGAGGGTGCGGGAAAGGGCCCGTGCCGGGCGGCTTCCCGGGGTCCGAAGGGGGCAGTGGTGAGGCCCGGTCTTTGGGCGTGCATGGGGGGTATGGAGGGAGAAAGCACGGACAAGATGATTCAACTGCGATCGAAGCTACGGGTGGTAGACAACAGAGGGGTGAGGAGGATCCGGTGCATTCAAGTGCAAGGGGGGCGTCGGCCTCGGGCGAGGGGGGGTGTGGGAGACCGGATTCGGGCGTCGGTGGTCCGGGCCCGGCCGCACGCCAAGCTCAAGAAGGGGGATCTGGTGCAGGCGGTGGTGGTGCGTGTCGTGAAGGAGTCCCGGGATGTGACCGGGATTCGCTCCGGCTCGGAGGAGAATGCGGCGGTGGTGGTGACCCGGGAGGGCGCCCCCAGGGGGTCCCGGAGGATGGGGCCTCTGTATCGCCAAAGGCGGCGAAAAGGACACGGGAAGCTGGTGTCCCTGGCGAAGCGTAGGGCGTAACGAGAGCGAGTTGTCGGATGACGGAACGGAACAGGCGATCAGGGAGAGAGTCTCGGGGAGGACAGAGAGGCATTCGGGGAAGGGGCGGGGGTCAAGGGAAGGTGCGGCGCGTGGTGATCCAGAGGAGTCTGGCCCCCAGGGGCTACCGAGGGTCCAGGCTGGGAAGGGCGAGGGCCTGTCTCCGGCTGGCGACGGGCGAGGTTCCAACGAGTGTGCGAAGCGGGAAGGGGTGGGCCGCGAAGCGGATTCGTCGGGGGGATCCGGTGGGGGTGAAGAGGACCCGCAGTGGGAAGGCCGGGGAGCGGCTTAGGAAGGAAAGGCTGGGGCAAGCCGGGCCGGAGGAGGTCCGGGCTCGTCGGGCTGGGCCGGTGACCACAGACGGCGCCGGGAATTATCGGATTCCGCTGGGGGATCCGCTGGTGAGGCCTCGGGTCGCCCCCCATTGGCGAGTCTTTGGGAGACTTCAGGGAATTCGGAGGGAGAGGTTCGTGGCTACCACGGGAGAGGGTGGAAAAGGCAAGAGTATGAGAAACCAATGATGACGAGACTGGTGACATGGGTAATCGGCCTTCCGAGGCTGGGGGCGGGAAGGCTGAGGCTGGTTCCGAAGGAGAAGGCCACGAGGGGGGCGCCCAGGGCGCTGGGGGTGTCCAGGCTGACCTTCCTGAGGTCGCTTCTCCTCTGGGTGGGGTTCGATCGGTCGACGGCGGGGTACCAAGGGGTGAGCTCGCTGGGATGGAGGCCGAGGGTGAATGCGGAGAGGAGGGTGGGGGTGGACGGGATCTCCCTGCTCTTCGTTCTCCTGACGACAAGGCTGGTCCCGCTTTGTGTGCTGGCGTCGTGGGAGGCAATTGGGAAGAGGGAGCCGCTCTACTATGCGCTTTTCCTGCTGAGGGAGGGTCTGGTGCTGATCGTCTTCCTCTCGAGGGATCTTCTCCTCTTCTACGTCTCGTTCGAGGCCGTGCTGATCCCGAGGTTTGTGATCATTGGGAGGTGGGGGTCGCGGGAGCGGAAGGTGCGGGCGGCGTACTTCTTCTTCCTGTACACGCTGCTGGGATCCGTCTTCAGGCTCCTGGCGCTCCTCCTCCTGGCGTTTGAAGCGGGGACGAGGGAAAGGGAGCTGCTGAGGCAGACGCCCCTGTCGGAAGCCCGGCAGAAGGTTCTGTGGCTGGCCTTCTTTGCGTCGTTTGCGGTGAAGGTTCCGAGGCTTCCGGTCCATATTTGGCTGCCCGAGGCGCACGTGGAGGCCCCCACCGCAGGATCGGTGAGGCTGGCGGGTGTCCTGCTGAAGCTTGGGACCTACGGACTGGTCCGCTTCTCCCTTCCGCTCTTTCCGGTGGGAAGGGCCTACTTCACGCCGCTGGTGAGGACAAGGGCGGTGGTGGCCATTGTGTACACCTCGCTGACGGCCATTCGTCAGGGGGACAGGAAGCGGGTGATTGCCTACGCCTCGGTGGCGCACAGGAACAGGACTCTGGTGGGGGTCTTCTCGGGGACAAGGGAGGGGCTGGAGGGAGGGATCTTCCAAAGGCTTGCCCACGGGGTGGTATCGGGGGCCCTCTTCCTCTGTGTGGGTGTTCTCTACGACCGGCATCATTCGCGGAGGATTGCCTACTACGGAGGGGTGGCCCATACGAGGCCCAGGTATGCGAGTCTCTTCCTTGTCTTCACAAGGGCGAACATCGCGCTTCCGGGAACCGCGAGCTTCGTGGGAGAATTTAGGATTCTGGTGGGAGCCTTCAGGGCGAATCCGCTGGTCGCGATTCTTTCCGCGACCGGAAGGGTCCTCGGAGGGGCCTACTCGCTGTGGCTCTTCAACCGTGTTGCCTACGGGAACCTGAAGACGGCGTACCATGGGTTCTCGGCGGATCTTACGCGACGGGAGGCCAGGACCTTCCTTCCTCTCGTGGTGCTGGGAATTCTGAGGGGAATCAGGCCGCAGCCCTTCCTGGACACCAGGGAGGTCTCGTGTGCGAATCTTCTCGAGCAGGTTCGGCTCCGTGGGTGAGTCCTGTGGAAAGGGAGAAGTGAGGGAAACTCTCCGGAAGGCCGGGGCGTTCTCGGGAATCGTGAGAAAGGGAAGAACACGGAAAGGGTCCCTGGAGTGGTGTGCACCCAAGGGTACCCCCTTGGGGAGGTCGGACTCGGGGGGCGTTGTCTGAGAAATGAAGGGGAAGGTCCGCGGGGTGGTGGGGCCCTCTTCCTCGGCAAATTTCCCTTCCCGGCTTCGGAATCGGGCCGATTTTTGTCCGAATTTTGTGATTCCGAGCCCTTTTGGGGACCTTGGGGAAAAAGGTGTAACGTGGGGTAAGGTTGATGCCGGGGTGGTGGGGAGGGGGGTGTTCACGGGAACGTGCGACGAGAGGCGGAACAGACGGCGGGAAACATGGAACGAGGCGAACGGAACAAGCCAGGGTTTGGCGGACACCAGAGAAGGCAAGGGAAGGCGGAAGCGAAGGGCGGTCGTCAAGGGCAAGGAGGCAAGTCGATTCTGGGGGATCCGCCCGGACATAGGAGACTCCGCAACGTTCTCCGGAGCCAGCACGGCGTGGGGGGGTCACGGGCGGAGAGCCTGTGTCGGAAACTGGGCGTCCAGGATCGGACGCCGTGGCGAAGGAGGACCGATAAGCAGCGAGAGTCGGTGGAAAGGCTGATTCTGAATCTTCCGGAGGGAAGGGAGCGGGTACGGGCTGTGCACAGGGAGCGCAGGCGGCGACATTCGGAGGCCCAAACGATTCGGGTGATTCGGAGGCGGCGAGGGCTTCCGGTGCGGGGGCAGCGTACCAAGACGAATGCCCGGACGGCGAAGCGTCTGAATCCGAAGCGGATTCACCAAGTCGTGTGAGGAGAACGTCCCGTGGGGGGACAAAATAAGGTGCAACGCGGATGAGTAGTCACGAAGACGAAGGGAGCAAGGGGACGGGGAAGCTACAGAGCGGGCGAGAGACCTCGGGTCGGACGCAGGGAGGTCGTGGGGGAGTGGAAGGAATCCGGGGGCAACAAAGGGTGTCTCGGGGGCAGGCGCCGGCCCGAGGTGGTGGGGTGCGGGGTCGCGGGGGTGTTCGCGGGTCGGGGACCGGTCGGGGGGAAACCGTCGGGGAGGCCCCGAGCCTGACGAGGGCCGAGCTCCGGAAGATTCCGGGAGGTGGTGAGTTCGGTCCGGGGAGGTGGTTCCATCCGTTTCGGGGGGGACCTTCGGTCCGGGTTCGGGTGGACGCAGAGGGGATGGACGGAGGCCCGTCGGGACGAGGCGGGGCCGGACAGGAAGGCGTTCGAGGTCGTGGAGGGTTTCGGGGTCGGGGCGAGGCTCGGGGTCGCGGAAGCGGTCGAGGTCGCGAAGAGTTTCGGGGCCGCGGAGGCGTCCGGGGCCGAGGCGAGGCTCGTGGGCGAGGGGGCGTCCGGAGCCGGGGCGAGGTCCGGGGTCGTGGGGGCTTCCGTGGACGCGGGGGCTTCCGGGGTCGGGGGGGGTTTGGCCGGTACGGGGGGTTCTCTCCGCCGGGTACGTGTTACAGGGCAAGGGGGAAGAATGGTTTCCACCTCACCAGGGTGACGGCCGAGGGGAAGACGGTGGCCCAAAGGACCGGGGGTCTGGCGAAGTTCAAAGGTTCGCAGCGAAAAACCCCGTTTGCGGCCCGGGGTGCGGGAAGGCGTAGGGGGGTCCTGGCCCGGATTCACGGGGTGACGAGTGCTCGGGTTCGGAGGAAGGGGAACCGGGTGACGGGTAGGGCGGCGATTCGGGGGCTTCGGGCTGGGGGGTGCCGGCTTCGGTCGCTGACCGAGGCGACTCCGACCCCGCACAACGGGGATCGACCGAAGGCAAGGCGTCGGGTCTAGGGAGAAAATTGTCCGTGGCTCAATGGTAGAGCGCTGCACTTCGGATGCAGCGGTTGCGGGTTCGAGTCCTGCCGGGCATGGAGAACCAAGGAGGGCGAACGAGGTTCGCGTGGCTGCCATCGTCTAGTGGTAAGGACGTTGCCTTTTCGCGGCGATAACGTGGGTTCGATTCCCGCTGGCAGTGAGAGAAAGGGATGGGAGGTGGGGGGAGACGACCCGAGAAGACGACCCCCGGGAACCGGCGGGTGTCCGTGGGGGAAAAGCGAGCACGAAAGGCATACGAAAGATGGAATACGGAATTAGGTATAGACGAGACCTGGGAGGAAGGCTTCCGGAACTCTTCCTGGGCGTGGGGGCGACCTTCCTGGTTGGATGGGGTGCCGTGGTTTCCACGGGAGGCCGGGGGCCGATTCTTCGGGACCCGAGGAATGCTCTCAGCAGGCTCAGGCTGGGGCTGGTAGGGAGGCTCCTGAGGGGGGACGGAGCAAGGGAAGGCAGCGGAGGGGCATGGGGGGTGTCCCTGGCGAACGGGGGACTTACGCGGGATGCGAGGGCGAGGGGGCTGGAGGGTCTCGTGGTGGTCTCCGGTCTGGGGTGTCTGAGGGCGAGGCGGCGGCATCTGGGGCGGGTTTCCAGGGATGCTTTCGAATATCCTCTCCTTAGGCTGTTCGCAATCCTCGGGAGGTTCCTCCTCCTGGGGGCATCGGATCTGAGGAGGGTGTACAGGGGGCTGGAGCTTCAATCGCTTTGCCTCTACGTCCTGGCGGCCTTTGCTCGTGGGTCGGCGTATTCCACGGAGGCTGGGCTGAAGTACTTCGTTCTCGGTGCCCTTGCGTCGGGGATTTACCTGCTGGGTGCCTCTCTTCTGTACGGTTTCCTGGGGACGACGGACTACCCGGAAAGGGGTCGTCTCCTGGCGGCCGGGAGCGAGGGAAGGGGGCTGGCGCCGGTGGCCGGGGCGAGTCTGGTGACAAGGGGGTTTAGGTTTAAGCTCGCCGCGGTTCCTTTCCATACCTGGAGTCCGGATGTTCTGGAGGGGGCCCCGGTGTCCTCGTCGAGGTTCCTGGCGTCGGTGACCAAGATCGCCGCGCTGGGGGCGCTGGTTCGCTTTCTGTACGGACCTTGCTTTGGGCTGAGGCCGGACCTTCTTCCTCTGCTGAGGAGTGTGGCCGGGCTGTCGAGGGTGGTGGCGGCGCTCGGGGCTCTTCGGCAGCGCCGGGTGAAGCGCTTCCTCGGGTACAGTGCGATTGGTCACGTGGGATATAGGCTGGTGGGGGTTTCCACTGGGACAGTGGAGGGACTGCAAGGAGTGGTGCTGTACACGCTGCTGTACGTGATTGGATCCGTGACGGTGTGGGCGGGTGTGAGGGGGCTCCGTTCGGCGGAGAGCGAAACCTCGGTGGGGCAACCCAGCGGACACTCGCGGCCGGCTGTTTACCTTACCGACCTGGGCGGACTTGGGAGGAGGCATCCTGCGCTCGCGGTTGCCCTGGTGGTGGGGAGGCTTTCGAGGGCGGGGATTCCTCCGAGGGCAGGCTTTTACGCCAAGCTTGGCGTCTTCCTGGCGGCGAGGGAAGCCTCGCTGTACGGGCTTGCTCTGACCGGGGTGAGGGCTTCCGTGGTGGGAGCCTTCTACTACCTGCGTTGGGTCAAGATCAGGCTCTTCGAAGGGGTCTCGGAGGGAGGGGCTCTCGGAAAGGGTGTGGCGTCTCTTGACAGCGGAAGCGCTAGGCTCGTCAGCCTGGGTGTCTTTGCCAGGACGTTCTTCGTTCTCTATCCGAGTCCTCTGCTTAGGCTGAGCCATCGAAGGGCGGTCTGCCTGTGTCTCTTGAAGAGAGGGTTGTCTCGGGCGGGTGGGGGGCGTGGAGGGTTTGTCCAGGGAAAGGGTGGGAGATGCTCTCACACACTCGGGAAAGAATGTGCGTGCTAACGAGCGGATGGCGGGTCCGAGCCGAGGGTTCCCTTACGAGAAGGTCAATAGGATCGCATGAGAGGGGGTTGTCTCGTTCGCAAAGCTTTCCGCGGACAGAAGGCGATCTCCGGGCGAGAAGGATAGCGGTCGGTGTCTGTTGATCCGCGGGTCTCTCCACGGACTTGTCTTGAGAAACTGTGTAGGTTCGTCTCACTTATTCGAGAAAAGGTGTGAGTGCAAACAAGTGAATGAGGGCTCGGAGTCCAAGAGTCGTTAACGGAAAGGTCGGGAGGGAGTTGCGATGGGAGGTTGCCTTCCTTGCAAGGCTTTCCACGAACAGAAGATGATCTCCTGACCCACGGACGTTCGGGGGATTCCGATGGGGAGAAGGGGGTAAGTTCGGGTAGCTCAGTTGGTAGAGCGCCGGTTTGAAGCACCGGAGGGCAACAGTTCAACCCTGTTCCCGGACAGAGGGATGCTCGGCGGTGGGACGGGAGGAAAGGGAGCGGAGGGAAGAAGAGAGAGCCGGTCTTCATAAGAGGGCACGGGGAGATTCGACACGCGGATGGCGGACGAGAAACGACCGAGGAGGGTGAGGAAGGTCACGGGTGTGGCAGCAGAGAAGGGGGCGGCGGACCGTAGGGCGAACGAGTGGTCGGTGTGGGCGCGAAGGCTCTCGCTGAGCAGGGTGGGACGACCCGAGCCGACGGGGGGACGGAAAAGAAGGAGCCAACGCGCGTACCGGCGTCGACGACACCGGTTCACCCTCAAGCGTTCGCCTCATGTGTATGGTCCGCATCAGGACAACCTGGAGCGGGTCGAGTGGGCCAGGCAAGGACGTCTTGGTAGGAAGGGGGCCGGCGTCTCCCCCGGAAAGAGGTCCGCCGTTCGAAAGCGAAGGGTTCGGGCAAGGGTGGAGCTCCACCGAAGGCGGCCGGAACTGGACAGGGGGTGGTCATGGTCAAGGCGACCCACGGCTAGGGGAGAGGGCGGGGGAAGGGGATTTTCCGAAAAGGGGAGAGAAGGAGAAGAGACGCTTTCCTAGGAAAGCGGAGGTAGAGAAATAATAAAACAGTAGTAATGATCACTCAGAAGCATCCATTCCACCTAGTGGATCCAAGTCCGTGGCCGCTTAGGGCGTCGACGGCTGCCTTTAGGCAAACAACAGGGGGTGTCATGTATAGGCACGGCTTTAACGGAGGAGGCCTGTTCAGGACCCTTGGTCTGGTTAGGCTCCTGGTAACCAGGTACGTCTGGTTCCGGGATATCGTTCGAGAAGGTACGTACGAGGGGCAGCATACGACCGTCGTCCAACTAGGACTTCGGTTTGGGAGGATCCTCTTTATCGTCTCTGAGGTGATGTTTTTCGTAGCTTTTTTTTGGTCTTTCTTTTGGTCGGCCCTGGCTCCTACTCCGGAGATTGGTTCGGTGTGGCCGCCGAAGGGTATCGAGACCCTTTCCGCATGGGAAATTCCTTTCCTGAACACGCTGATTCTCCTAACTTCAGGGGCTTCGGCTACTTGGGCGCACCATGCGAGGATTGCTGGGGATCGAGAGAGTGCGCTGCAAGGGCTTAGGGTGACCATTGGGCTGGCAATCACATTCACTGGATTCCAGGTTTACGAGTATCTTCATGCAAACTTCACGATTGCAGATTCCGTATATGGATCTACTTTCTACAGGGCGACTGGGTTTCACGGATTTCATGTCTTCATCGGAACGTGCTTCCTCTCTGTTTGTCTGGGTCGGCTGAGGGCTTACCATAGGACAAAAAGTCACCACTTTGGATTTGAGGCAGCGGCTTGGTACTGGCATTTCGTGGACGTAGTATGGCTGTTCCTGTTTGTAACGGTGTACTACTGGGGAGCCTGATAACGGGGTGTGAGGAGAAGTTCTCCGTAGAGGTTTTGGGAAAAGAATATGGGAGGGAGTGTACCGTGTCGGGTACAAGAGAAGCCGGCGGATGCCGGCTACGTAGAAAAGCAAAGGAGTCAATGCAATCGCCACTAGAGCAGTTCGAAATCAGGCCGCTGATCCCCCTACGAAGGGGCAGCTTCGACCTATCATTCACCAACTCGTCCCTTAGGAGGGTACTGACCGTCGTCTTCCTGAGGGTGTTCGTCCAGCTGCTTGCAGCGGACGGAGGCGGTCGCCTGGTGCCGAGCCGATGGCAGACCGTGGGAGAGTCGCTTTACGGGGTGGTGGGAGCGAGGACGCAACCGAGGGGGGTTCGGGGGCAAGGATATTTCCCCTTTCTCTTCACCCTCTTCACCTTTATCCTAAGGTCAAACCTGCTAGGGCTGGTCCCGTATAGCTTCACCGTAGCTACCCATCTGATTGTCACCCTTGCGCTGGCAACGATCGTCTGGGTTGGGAAGCTTCTCGTGGGTCTACGGCTCCACGGGATTCGGCTTGTGGGGAGGTTCCTTCCCGGAGGAGCGCCTCTGGCGAGGGCTCTGAGGCTGGTTCCCATCGAGATCGTAGGATTCCTGATTACCGTAGTATCGCTTTCGGTTCGTCTCTTCGCCAACAGGAGGGCGGGTCACGTTCTCCTGAAGGTGAGGGGAGGCTTTGCCTGGACCAGGAGGGTGGCAGGAGGTGTGGTCTTCCTTGGTCATTTCCTTCCGCTCAGGGTGCTCTTTAGGCTGAGGGGCCTGGAAACCGGAGTGGCAAGGGTGCAGGCCTACGTGTTCTGCCTTCTCTCGTCGAGGTACATCAACGATAGGCTCGAAGGTGGTCACTGATGGGTAAGGAGGATCTGTGTAGGCAGAGAAGAAGTAGGGATCGGAAACGGGCGAGATTCGACATGTGGAAACGGAAAGTACGTGGCGGTATGAACCCAGGTGGGAGGCTTCGTTGGAGGAGCCTTGGTCTGGGCAGGCTGGGTGTGAGGAGTGTCCTTGCGGATCCGGCAAGGGCCACCAGGAGTCCGGAGGTTTCGGCTCTGGGGAGCGAGAGTTCCCTGGCCAAAAGGTTTCCCGGGAGACCGGAGAGCGGAAGTCCTTTTCCCAGTGGGGGCGATCTGCCCGAGGGGTCGGCTAGTTGGGGCCAGCACCTCGTGGCGGTCCTCTTCGGAGGTCTCGCGGGAGGTACGGTGGGAGGCCTGAGGGGTGTCCTTATCAGCTGGGTCCTAGGTTTCCTGTAGAAAGAAGTCGGTAGCGAGGGGAGAAGATGAGGGGAGTTCCCCGTAGCTCAGCGGACAGAGCGTTCGGCTGTTAACCGAAAAGTCGTTGGTTCAATTCCAACCGAGGAAGGGGGAGGAGAAGAAAGAGGCTATGAGAAGAGAGGGTGAATGGTTAGGCAAGCATATCATCGAAGGACAGTATTCTATCAGAGTTCCCAGAAGAGCGAGGGGAAAGAGGTTTCACTGTTCGGGGTTTGTCGGGAGTGGGGGAGCCCGTATCGGGTTCTCAGGACGTCGGCGAAGGTCTCTTGCGGGATGTCGAAACCGGTGGGCCACGTCCATGTCCTGACACGAGAGGTTAAGCTGGTTCAGGTGTCGGGGTCAACCGGAACGTTCCAGAGCCTTACGGGACGAAGGAAATTTCGGGTTCTCACTACGTCTAGCAAGGCTTCGGCCGAGAAGCCGAAAGCGGTGGGACAGGTTCGGGTGGTTACGAAGCGAGAGGTCTGGAGGGCTCATAACGAGGTAGACGGGGATCCCGCTCGACTTCCGCAATATACCCGTTGTCACGAGCGGGATGTCCGAAACCAGGCGTATTGGTCTACTGCAAAACGGCTTACGGTTCGTTCCACTAGAGAACGAGAAGAAGGACAGTCGTTCGTTACGACGGATTCGTGGGAAAAGAGGCGAGTAGAGAGGTTCAAAGAAAGGGTTTACCTGGAGGACCTTTACCGTGATGTAGTTGCCTGGGAGGGTCATTCAATTAGGGAAGAGAGGTGGTGGGGGTTCCACCCGGACAGCCACATGGCGAGGGTATCCTATCTTGATGCAAGGCGGGAGCAAGGATGGGGAAAGGGGAGCCAAGGCAAGGGCAACCTTGAGGTCCGTCTTAGCCTCACAACGATTCTGCGGGCACTTGTCCTGAGCGACTCCGACCTCTTCACAAGGGTTGCTCTTCGTCCCCTGGGGCGGCAAAGGGGGCCTTCAAGTTATAAGACGAGGCTTGGAGCCTGTGGGTTTGACGTGAGTAAGCTTCACTCCGTTTCTCGCAGGAAAGAGGGGGGTGTATCTCAGAGGGCCCACCTGGTGGTGGGTGGGAGGCCTGAAGAAAGGGGGACCTCAACCCTAGGGTGGTGGAAGCACCTAGGCCTCGCTGAGCGGGAGTGGCTTTTTCAAGTGATTCTTCCGCAGAGGAGGAGATTTGAAGAGGAAGCTGTCAACAGCTTCCTGAAATCAACGGGTTGTACGAAAGAGGCGAGGTGGGCGGATCCGGCGCTGAGGGTTGAGGCTCTGGAGAGACGGGTACACGTAGCAAACGGAGATTCTACGGATCAAAGGGTTAGGCTGTGTGTTCTCTGGAAAGCTCACTGTCGTGTAGCAAGAGGGTGGGATGTTGACACAAGCCTCCTTACAGGACGGTACCGAGGTCTCTCCCGGTCTACCCGCAGGTTTGCTCGCTATTTTGGAATTCAATGGGTGCTTACGGTTCTTGAGCAAGGCCTGGAAGGTTCAAAGAAAGATGCCGAGCTGGATGTTGCAATTGCGTACCTTAGGGTTCGGCCGCTGGTGGGTCTGAAGTCTCACAGCAATGTGTACGATGCAGATAGAGGGACCTTCCTCAAGAGAGCATTCGAGGGGAGGTCGTGGGAAGAGAAACGCGAGTTCGCCTATCTTCGTACCCGAGACAGAGATGTGTCTTTCCTCTTTGCACAGAGGAGTCGGTCGCAGCGTGCCTGGGTAGCCCGGGAGCTCCTTACGAATCCTAGGGGAAGGTCATCTCTCTTTTCAACGATCAAAGCTCGGGGCCTGGAAGGTTCCAAGACTTTTGTACTAAGCGATCACGTCGTGGCTAAACTTCGAGAAGACTTCTTCCAGTTCGGCGAAGCTGTTGTCGAGGGTCGTCTCACAACAGACGTTACGTGGACAGAAGCCAAGGAGGAGCAGGCACGAGAAGGGGGTTCCTACCGAAGGGCTCTTGTGTATGCGAAGCAGAGGGGGGTGCTCAGTAGACGATGGGTACTTCGTGGTAGAACGGGAGAGTATGACCCTGCCCGGCAAGCTCTTATCGGAGCGGATGGACTTCCCCATCTGGCCGGAAAATCAAGAGCTCGGTATTCTCCGGGGGCTTCCTCCTCCTCCTCTTCTTGTCCTCCCGGATGGCCTGCGTACTGGCAAGTCGAGGGGGCCCTTACGATTGCCCCGACCTATACACGTAAGCGAGAGGACATTTCTTGGGCCCTGGAAAAGAGGAAGCAAGGCTTCGTGTACATCCCAAAGCGGAAGCCAGCCACCCAAGAGGGGAAATGTCTGAGGAAAGAACCTTCGTATACAATTCCTGCAAACCGATGGGAGGTGAGCTCGGTTTACTTCCAAGTTCTTGGGAGAGCCGATACGTTCTACACGAGCACCGTAAGTCAGAGGATTTGGGGGGTGTCTCACAGATACCGGCGTGGCAGGAGGGCAGGGCATGCCTGGCTTGCGTTTGAATCGACTCGGAAGTTTGGGGATTCGGAGCAAGATAATCTTCTTGTGCTTACCCATGGTAGGACACATCGGCTCCTTTATCTTGCGCCTTGGGATGTGAGGGCGAGGCCGGCTTGGCTTTTTGGTTCCCGAAGGAGCTCCAAGGATGCGAAACTCCTGCTGGGGAAAGTTGGGTATGACGTGGGGATCTCACACTCTCAAGTTGACCTGCCACCACACCTCATTGCTTACCTGGTAGACTACCGCCCTCGCCGAAGGGGGGGGACGCGGAAGGATGGGTGCGGGAGTGCCGTGCGGAAGACTATGCTCTTCTGCAGAGAGCGGCTCAGCAGGTGAAGGACGCCTTTCCCAAGGCGAGGGGGACGTACTCCGTGGCAGAGCTGAAAGAAGTCCCTTCGCGAAGGGGTCGTGCTCTGGAGAAAGCTTCCCGGAACGGTGATCAACTTCTTCCTCTTTTCGAGCTAGGTCTTCGGCTGGAAGGTGAGCGTCGGGGCCTGGATAAGGAGACGCTCGATGGTGCAAGGGAAACCTTTCGTAACGAATCCACGAACTGGACGTGGGGGTATCGGTATCTTGGG
>Ga0136598_1000025_pt1 | contig 96519 bp, 85 predicted proteins | sample AntRauTorcE11899_FD_104790 | JGI IMG/M metagenome (GOLD analysis project Ga0136598, IMG submission 104790) | Saline lake microbial communities from Rauer Islands, Antarctica - Metagenome Torckler E11 #899 | ecosystem: Environmental > Aquatic > Non-marine Saline and Alkaline > Saline | place... | reverse complement strand
TGATTTTGACACCCGAAAAAAACTATAAAAAATCGTTTCTCCTCAAAAATACCATCTCTAATCCTACCCATCCTGTCACCCATTAAATCATTATTCAGACATTTAGGGCCGCATCCGGGGAAGGTGAAACCAAAATGTCACCTAAAGCGTCGCCGGTATGTAAGACTACCTCCCAACTCTCCCAATCTCCTCAAAAGGACCTGTGGTCTACATGACATAATGACCTTTCTCAAGGTGCCGTTCATCTTTCTCGTGTGCTTTTTATCCAAATTATGCATATAATGCTTACTTTGGTCATGCTTCTCAAGAAGAAACGCGTCAATTTATGAGTCTTTAAAACGAATACAAGGCCGAAAGATGGACTGCGCTTCACTTCGATAAAGAAGGAATGAAAACCAAAGGAAAGGCTAATGATATGAGGAGCTGTAGCGATCTAAAAAACAAAGAGTGAGCAACATCGACGACTATTGTGGTAAATAAAAATAATGTCTTTTAAATAATCATCGCTTCAGGTAATAATTATGATTGATGGCAGCGATTAGCACAAATAAACCCCTCTTTCTTCTCTTTTTCGGTTTACTCTTCGGGCTCTATTCCACGGGATCTGCTCAGCGCCTCCCCAATCCTGAAGTCATCACGATTGATGACGGCCTGTGCTTCCGCCACGTCAATTCAATTGTTCAGGACAAAAACGGCCTCATGTGGTTTGGCACTGCCAATGGCCTAAGCCGCTACGATGGCTATCGATTTGTCAATTTCGGGAAGGGTCCCTCAAAGGATAACTATTTCCCCGCGCTCGACTTTGCTCCCGGGGGGGCTGTATTCCCCAACGACTCTACACTATGGACGATTGCCGATTTTCAGCTTTGGGCTACCAATATCCGCACATTATCGACAAAAAAAGTACCCGGCATCAAGGGTAGAGTCCTAAAAATGACGCCGGGGAAAAACAAGGATATTTGGTTGGTTTCAGACAATGAAATAAATCAGTTTCTTTGGCGATACACGGATGAGAACGGCTTTGAAAAAATAAGCAGCGTTCCCCATTTGAGATTAGACAATTCCAGCATTCAAATCGATACATTCGGAGGCATTTGGTGGTCAACCACCACAAAGGGCTTACAACAATTCAGTCCGGACGGGAAATGGTTGGACGAAACAAAAATTGACAGCACATTTTGGTCAGGTACGACCCTCTACCACAATGACTTTTTTATCGACAGTCGCAACCGTTTTTTTATTTATTCAAAAAACCCGGATGATGACCAACAGCTTTGGCTGTACGATCCCGATACCAAAACAAAAGAAGTGCTCCTGAGAGGCATGGAAGAATTCAATTTTACGGCAGCTGAGGACAGCTGGGGGAACGTCTGGTTTTCAAAAGAAGACGGCCTTATCCAACTGAAGCCATATGGTTCCATAATTGACTATACACAGCCCGCGCTTCTTGCTCTTGATTTTAAAAATATTCTTTGCATTTTCGAAGACAGCAAAAACACCCTTTGGGTGGCTACAGACGGAGGCCTACTAAAGTTTCCTATTGGTCAACCATTTTTTGATGCCATATTTTCGAAAAATAATGTTGGTTGGGGAAATGCAATGCGGGGAATTTCTCAAAATTCGAAGGGGGACATCTTTTTCTTACATGAATCAGACACCGGAGGGGTTTATTGCCTGATGAAAGAAGAGGAAAAACTAAAGAAAGCTCACCTGGGCATGATTGAGAGAGATCTTCAACATACTCTGAGCGGGGCCAAGTATTTGGCTTTTGACGAAAAAAGAAATTGCCTGTGGACGATGACCACAAGCTTGCTGAAAATTGATTGGACAAACCAAAAAATCAAATCATACCCCTCCATTTCTTTTAATCGCGAATACAGCACTTTTAATCCCCTGGAGATTTTGCCGGATGGACGACTATTAGTAGGGAACACACTTGATAAATTATGCATCTTTGATCCCGAATCCGGTCGGGTAAAAAAAATATTCGAGAATAATTCTCAGTCCTATTTCCGAATCTACCCAAAAGTCTTATTGGCTGATAAGAACGACCGCATTTGGGTAGGAACTCATGACCAAGGGCTTTACCTTTTCAATCTCAATGGGGATCTGTTAAAGCATTACAACACGGAATCGACACCATCCATCAGCAATAATCACGTGGTCTGCCTTTACCTGGACGAAAAACGCACGGGACTTTGGGCTGGAACGCTGGGCGGTGGTCTTTGCTATATCGATGCTAATTCGGAAAACATCCGGGTTTTTAACAAAAAAAGTGGTCTGCCCGATAACAATATAGTGAGCATCCTTGGAGAGGGCGACAACCTATGGATTGGCACCTATAACGGTCTTTCTTCATTCCATAAAAAAGAAAATAGCTTTCGTAATTTTTTTGTGGAAGACGGGCTTACACATAATGAGTTTAATTTTGCCAGCGCGTACAAAGATACGGACGGACAAATGTACTTTGGGGGCTTAAATGGCATCATTTCCTTTCATCCAAAAAATCTAATTCAACAGGAACTCAACCCTCCCTTGCAATTGACCCGCTTTCTAAAATACGACCAGGATAGTGATAGTCTTTTTAACGTTCCCTTGAGCGGAAATTCCAATGAAGTCTTTGAAATTTCACCCGATATCAGCTATTTTAGCGTTGAGTGGACTTTACCCAACTATTTCAATCCCGATAAAAACCAATATTTCAGCTGGATGGAAGGCTTGGAACAGGATTGGAGTTTCCTGGGAAACACACCCAGTATTCGCTTCAATAAACTACCGCCCGGCGAATACGTTTTGCATTTAAAGGGTAAGGATAGCCGGGGAAACTGGAGTGAACAGCCCCTGGAGTTAAAAATCAATGTTTTAACGCCTTGGTGGAAAAAATGGTGGGCCTTGGGCCTTTATTTTATTGTAGCAATTGCTGGTGTCACACTCATCAGGAAACGGGAATTGGGGCGGATTCTTCTTCAGAATGAGTTGGAAAAGGAACAAAAAGAAGCACAAAAACAAGCGGAACTCGAGCAGGCCAAAACCCGTTTTTTTGCCAACCTCTCCCATGAGCTCAGAACCCCGTTGACGGTCATTCTCGGAATGTCAGAAAAAATTCAGGAACCAAATAATGCCAAAAGTCTCATTCAGCGCAGCGGCCGTAATCTCCTCCGCCTGGTCAATCAAATGCTAGATTTTAGCAAGATCGGAGCGGGCCAACTCCATCTAAATCTTCAATCGGGGAATCTGGTGGCTTTCATCGGCTATTTAGTGGAAAACTATCACTACCTCGCCGACCACAAAAAAGTGCAGCTCACCTTTGAACCGACCATGGAACAATTGGCGATGGAATACGACAAGGAAAAGATCCAGCATATTGTTTCCAACCTGCTGTCGAACGCCATAAAATTCACTCCGAAAGGAGGAGAGGTCGTACTTTCCCTGACCCTTTCCGAACCAATGGTTTGTATTGAGGTCAGAGACAATGGCATCGGCATCCCGCCGGAAGCCTTAGATCGTATTTTTGATCGATATTATCAGGTGCAGGATCCCCTGAGCAAAGGGGAACCGGGAACGGGAATTGGACTGGCGTTTACCAAAGAGCTCGTCGAGCTCATGGGAGGGGCAATCGAAGTTGAGAGTACGGAGGGGACAAGCACGGTTTTTCGCGTGTTCTTACCAATGATACAACCCAATCCTTCTCCTTCTACTGAGCCCACCCCACAACAATTGCAACCAACAGAAAGCAAGGAATTCGCTGTAAAAAATCCCCACCCGCACCAAAGCACAACCCAAAAAACCTCCCTCTTATTCATCGAGGATAGCCCGGAAGTCGTCTCTTACCTGCGATCCATTCTGGATGGCAAGTATGATATTACCATTGCTGAAAATGGAGAGATCGGTATCCAAAAAGCCATAGAAAAGATTCCCGATATTATCATCAGCGATGTGATGATGCCCATACAAGACGGTTTTGCGGTAACGCAGTTTTTGAAAAACGACGAACGCACCAGCCACATTCCCATTGTGCTCCTCACCGCAAAAGCAGATGCTGAATCCCGACTGATGGGTTTAACGCGAGGTGCAGATGCCTACCTCTCCAAACCTTTTAACGAACGAGAACTTTGGGTGCGCCTGGATCAGTTGATCGCAATCCGTAAAAAACTCCAGTCTCGCTATGCGCAATTTAATCTGCCGGAACCCACTGAAGATGTCGGACTGCGAATTGAAGACGCATTTTTGCAAAAAGTTAACCGGACGATCCAGGCAAATTTGAAAAATACAGAATTCGGAGTCAATGACCTTTCTCAGTCGGTGGGCCTGAGCCGCCCCCAACTCTTCCGAAAGCTGAAAGCCCTGACGGATAAATCCATCGTTGCCTACCTCCGCAGCGCCCGCCTGCATAAAGCCAGGCAACTCCTCAAAAAAGGTGATCTCAATATCTCTGAAGTCGCTTTTGAAGTCGGTTTCAATGATCCGCTGTATTTTTCACGAGTCTTCTCAGTAGAGTTTGGTTTTCCTCCATCTAAATTGCTTAAGTAACAGATAGTCAGGGATTAATAAATATGACTTGTCTGCGTGAACGTTTTGTCCATGCTTTTGAACGTATTGTCCATAGCCCTTTTTCTCGTCTGTGTCATCTTTAAAGCATCATAAACCAAAACAAATAGAATTATGAAAAATCTCTTATTCGTATTGCTGTTTCTTCCTTTGATCGCATTCGGTCAGGAACAGCCACAGGATTTATTCGAAACGGTAAACATCCATGTCAAAAAAGGCCAGGAGAAAGCGCTTGAGGCTGCAGTAAAAGCCCATAACGCAAAATTTCACCCGGAGGATGGTAATTTCCACGCACGGCTATTTTATAATATCAATGGCCCCAGTGGGGGAACGTATTCCTGGATTATGGGCCCGACCAGTTGGACAGCAATGGACAGCAGACCTACAGATGGAGACCACGATGCCGATTGGAAAAAAGTAACGGCACTTGTAGATAAATTCGATAGTCCTCACTATTGGAAATATTCCCCCAAATTATCTAGTGACGGTGGAAATGCAAGTCCCGCAAAACGCCTGATCTGGATATATGATATCAAGCGCGGGCAGGCTAAGCGCTGGTCAGAACTCGTCGGCAAGGTAAAACAAGTGTATGCAGAAAAGCGTCCTACAGAACCTTTTTGGGTGTTATGGAATGAGTTTGGTGATAGCAAAGCCGGCATGGATGCCGCATTCATTTTTGCATTTGACAATTGGTCATGGATGGATCGCCAGAGTAAATTCAGCAAAGATTTTGAAGAAGTTCATGGGGAGGGCTCATGGTTTCATTTTATGAACGAATTCAGAGAAACAGTTGATGGTCGAGTGGATTTTATCAGAGAACGGATCGACTAAGTTTTCTGCAGATACCACGAATTACTTTGCGGGCATCAGGATTTTTCCTGATGCCCGTTTTTTATTCGAGCTACAGCCAAAACGATAAAGTAAGATCAACCCGGGCTGCACATCAGCGGTAGCAATACCCCCTGGAGGTCACGTAGCTAGTGCTGAATTTTACCCGAACGATGGCGAGCCCTTCAAGCCCTTCGCTAACGAAAACATCGAAACTCAGTATTTGCGGTCAGCAATTCAGGAGGATATTTTATTTTTGGGCGTGCCCCAGCACTATTTTGTTTATCCTTATAGAAAAGGAGAATTCACAGCCAGGACATTCACCCTGCTCGCCTCAGCCCATCCATAACAAAATAGTGCTGGGTCGGTCCCCTCCGGGGTACCGTACTCGCTTCGTGGCTTACGCCACGAACCTTCGCACCGCATCACCTGCGGCAATGCGACCTCCGGGCACCTCACGCTTGCGCCCTCCGGGCGCTCCCCTTTCACTTGTACTGCATCGACAGGCCACTATTGTCAGAATACAAGGCAAAATCCCATCCTACGCTAGTTTTCGCATCTCATGCTGTGATCACATCGAGTTCCTTTGATTACTTTTTGGTGATGAGCGCTCCTATGGGTAAAAATACCACAGCGAAATGCAAATAACACGGTTGATTGTGCATGATTTGCGTACTTTAGTGGACTGTGTAGATGAGTTAGCTGCACTTATCATGAGATCCTTAAACATAGGAATCATATATGTATTCCTTACTTCAGCTTGTTCTAGCTTACGGCCTGTTTACAATAATCACGGTATCCAGAGTGGAGTGGATTAAAATTTAAAATTTGAGAGGATAAATTAATCAATAGTAGCTAAGAATGTATAGGTAGTCGATAAGACCATCGCTTTTACTGTTCCCCTTGCCCATAAGCAACCAAATATTGGACCGAAAATGAAAATTGAATTTAGAGAAGAACAAAAATTTAATCAATGATGGCTGTGGCTGATTCTAATTCCCATCGGGTTTTTACCGCTTGTTGGAATTTACAAACAGCTTGTACCTGGGAGAGTCTATGGGCGACAAACCCCTGTCAGACTTTGGGCTTGTAGTATTTTCTATTTCTATTTTTTTGATAGGCTTAAGGAGCTTTTTTTACATTTTGAGAGTTTAGCAAATTGTTTGTTGCTAAGCAATTAACCGCTCGCGATTCGATTCAGTGCTTATGCTTGTAAAAAAAAATCTCTCGTTTCAGTGCAGAATATATCGCCATAAACTAAATGCGCTGTTGTGGTAAGCGACTCCACTATCTGCTATGGGGTTTGCAATAAATTAATTTCAGATAATTCTTGCCCAATTTTGTAATTCACGTTCTTTCAGTTCATAATAGTTTTATGGAAACTAGAGTTCTTCAATAATTTATCACCCCCACCTGATGAACGATATGCTTATCGTGCGACCTATTTTTCAATTTCAACTACGATTTTCCCTAAGTGCTTACCCTCACCAAAATATTGAATCAGCTCAGGGATTTTATCAAATTCGTAGGGGCCATCAATAAGAGGCGTTATTTGTTCTTTTTCCACAAGCTCAGATATCTGGTCTAAACCTTTATTGGGCTGATGGGTGAGTATGCTCAGCTTTTTACCGGTAAAAAGTGATATCAGGGAACCGAACAAAAGTATTTCGACCAGCCTGTACATTGACCCTCCAACAGTTATATACCTGCCATTTTTTTTGAGGGATCGTGCATATTTAAATATGGATTTGTACGACTTTGTGTCAAGGATAAGGTCATATTTTTCACCCTCTTCGGTAAAGTCCATCTTTTTGTAATCCATCACGCGATCATATCCCAGCGATTTCATCAAGTCAAGTTTTTCGCCACTATCAACACCCGTGACATTTACTCCGTACGATTTCAGGATTTGAATTCCCAGGGTTCCGACACCACCTCCGGCACCATTGATTAAGATATGCTGTCCGGGTTTCACCTTTCCCTTCTCTACAAGCCCTTGAAGAGCAAGTGTTCCGGCATGTGGCAGGGCTGAGGCATCATTAAAACTGATATTCGAGGGTTTTTTGGATAAATGTTTTTCCGGGATGCAAACGTATTCGGCAAATCCGCCAAATCCGCACTCCGATAGATCGCAGTATACCTCATCACCCACCTGAAAGGCGCTCACTTTACTCCCCACCGCTTCTATTTTTCCGGAAATGTCTACACCGGGAATATGTATTTTTGGCTTGAATAGTCCGAAAAACAAGCGAATAATAAATGGTTTACCCCGGACCAAGCCCCAGTCCCAATCATTAATGGATGCTGAGTGAATCTTCACTAATACTTCCTCCTCTTTGGGCATCGGCTTAACAGCTTCCCCAACCTCAAGAACATTCGGTAATCCGTATTCCTTTAGTAGAATTGCTCTCATTATATTCAATATTCGGTATTGATGACGCACAATATCCGTTCTCTGTAAGATACGAAGTATCTGCGAAAAAATCGGCACATGGCCTGGATAAACTCCTTTCGTGGTGATCGGGAGTCCCGCTTCTTTGGTACTTCTCTGCTTTTCTCTGCGATAGAAATATTTGTCGTTCTCACTGAAAAACAAGGAAAGGTCTCGCTTTGATATCTAAGTCTACGATTGAAAATAACTTCATAGTTTAATCGGAAGAGGTAGCAGGATGCCCACCTGAGGTGCTAAAAAACCTTTTCAACTTTTTTTATAACTTTACAATATGCCGTTTTCACAACAACAATATAGCCCACGCCCTCATGCTTTGAGCTCTGACTTGCAGGTTTTTGTTCGCTCCCTTTTCCTAAGTCTCTGCTTTTTGTTTTCCATAGCAGTAGCTGCACAAGTCGAAAGGCCCATTGGCATCAACTTGAGTTCTGTAGTGGACTATTCTACCGAATTTGTCTTTACGGATGCCTTCAAGCAAAGTCGCAGCTGGATCAGTCACAATGCAGATGGTACCGGACCGTGGGACACCGGTATAAATATTCCCCTTGATGAAAATGGGTATCCAAGCTCGATTCCTTTCGACAATGGGCAAAATGCCCCGCAAGCAGTTCGCGCCTTGATGCTTTGGGATCTAACCGAGCCCTTCCCTTCCGGAAGTTACCGACTCATCGTAGAAGGAGAAGGCCAAATATCATTGCAATTTGGAGCCACTGGCACTTTCACTTGCCCGGTCGATACCTTGGTTTCTGTTAGCGGTGGACTCGCGCTTCGTATTGATGCTTCATCGCAGAGTAATCCAATTTCCAACATTCAATTTATTCGACCCGAATACACGGATCAGTTCGAAAACCAAACCTTCACAGATGACCTTTTGGCATTTTTGGAAGACTTTCAGGTCATTCGATTTATGGATTGGCTGCGCACCAATAATTCGCCAGTGCAGCAATGGAGCGACCGGAGCACCCCAAATTATTACACCCAAACTCTTAACAGTGGAGTAGCCTGGGAGTATCTGGTTCAACTTGCCAACGAAACGGAGAAAGATATATGGATCACCATTCCCCATGGTGCCGACGACAATTACGTTACCCAATTGGCACGCGTTCTGGAAGAAAACCTGAGCGGAGAAAGTCAGATTATTTTGGAATACAGTAACGAAGTTTGGAATGGAATTTTCCAACAGAGTATCTACGCATCTGAAAGGGGCGAGGCACTTGGCTTTACCGGACAGCCATGGGAACAAGGCTGGAAATACACGGCCTACCGATCAGCGGAAATATTTTCCCTCTTTGAGGCAGAGATGGAAAACGACGAACGACTTGTAAAAATCATTCCTTCTCAGACGGCGAACCCCTGGCTCTCTAACCAGTTGATTACCTATTTTAATGACCCGGTATTCAACCCAACGGGCATCGAGGCCGATGCACTAGCTATTGCTCCGTATTTTGCGGGCAGTGTGGCCAATGATATCGTGCTCAATAATGAGGTGAACTCGATCACCGTAGATGAAATCGTAGCGCGAATGGAAGCTTCTCTGTCGAGGGCGAAAGAGGATATCGCCAATTCTCTCGACGTTGCCAAAGACAACAATTTGGATTTGATCACCTACGAAGGCGGGCAGCATTTAGTGGGTACGGGCGGCAATGAAAATATCGACGCCCTGACGCAAAAATTAATCGCTGCAAATCACCATCCGGATTTGGAACCAGTGTATTGTGAGTACCTCGACTATTGGTATCGGGAGGTTGGCCAACTTTTCACTCACTTTAGTTCGCATGGCACCTTCTCAAAATGGGGGAGCTGGGGCCTCAAGGAAACCATGGCCGATGTCGACAACCCCAAATATTTAGCCATGCAAAATTGCGTATTTGATTTAAATACCGTTTCCATTGACGAAGGGCGACGAGATGCACCGGAGATTTTGGCATACCCTAATCCGTCCATAGGCGGCCGCTTTACCCTGACGCACCTTCCAGATGGAGAATGGATGTGTGTTGATATTGCGGGCAGAAAGGTAGACCCGGAAATCACGTATTTATCGACTGAAAAAATGCAAATCACCTTACCCCAATCAGGAGTATATTTTTTCTGGTCTCGCAAGGGGGTATTGAAGTTAATTGTACTGTAAATGCTTGTACCTGATGCCAGGGCTACCCTATAAGGTTCAATAACCGACTAATTTATAGTTTATAGAAGTGAGGTGAAGACTTACTATTCTTTGGTAAGTCTATAATTTAAAAAATTATCCTTCAAAGGGTGTCTCCCTTTCTTGATTGAGGGATCAGATCTTGCCTTGTTTTGCTGATAAGTTTGACCGGACAAGACGATAAATGGTTTGACGAATCTACCATTCGATTGAGGTTTTGAGCTCCTGCACACTTACCGTCTTCGCGTGAGGGATAGGAGCGGCAGGCAGGTCCCCATGCGCAGAAGCAGCCGTAAGGCGAGGAGGCGACCAACCGGAAGCCCTACGCAGCCCCAACGGATGCCGGCGCATGGGGTCGTGACTACGAGCGGATAGCCCGACCCGCCCGAGACAGAGTCGAGGAAGGGGCACGCCCAACTATACATTGCCATGCCCTCCTCAAAGAGTTGTGAAAGATCAAAGGGTGAAGAGGGGGCTCCGGGATTTTCATCGGGGGGACGATGGCCCAAGTGAACTTGCAGGGAATTTTTTACTTTTGTCAGGAACCCTGAAAAAGAATATCAATCGAGAAAAATGCAGTACGACGTAAAATCACCCGCTGAATACCTCGAAAACCTTGAGAAAGATTGGCGAAAAGAAAAACTAAATCAAGTTCGACAAATCATAAAAAAACAAGGTCCCGAACTTATTGAGGGTATTGAGTACAAAATGCTGTGCTATAAGAAAGAAGGAAAAAGCATCTTTCATCTCAATGCACAGCGGAATTACGTAAGTCTGTATGTGGGAACGATTAATAAAGTGAAAAATGCTGAGGAGTTACTCAGCGCATTTAGCACCGGGAAAGGGTGTATCCGCATAAAGAAAAGTGTGGATCTCACGGAAACGGGCCTGGAGGAGTTCATTAAAGGGACTCTCGCTCTATGGGACAAAGGGGGAAATACGGACTGTTAAATTTCATTGCCCTTGGGCACTTATAGTTTTAATTCCATTTCATATTGATTCACCCAGTTCTCTAAACCCATCGCAGTCAAATGATTCGCTTTCTCCTCGAGTCGGTGATCTACATTGTTGATTTTAACCGTAGGCGAAATCTGCTTGATAGCAGAAAATAGTCTTTCCCAACCGGCAGTGTTTTTTGAATTCAAAAGGCCGAGTTGTGCTAGGTATCCACTTTCTGGCTTGATGATGAAAAACGATTCAGTCACATTATCATTTAGCACTTGAAAATAATTATAATTCCCTCGGAGTAGAGACTCTTTCTGATTGTCCCAGGAGTATAGTTCCTGGTTTGGAAGTTCTCCCCACTTTATTTCGCTGGCGTCAATTTCTATTAGTTCAAGCGGCAGTGTTTTTTGAAGCGTTATCGTTCCATTGAAGCAGTTGAACTTTTTACATATTTCAAAACCAATAGAATTATAGGTTCGAACAGCTATTTTATTCTCAGTTATTACTTCTAGTTTAATTTCCTTAATACCCTTTTGGACTAAATCGTTACAAGCATATTTATACATTGCGTTTACTATTCTTTGCCCTCTATATTCTGGAAGAACACCTGTACCTGTATTAAATGCGGTTAAATTTCCTTTTCTTTTATCAATAGCGTGAATTAAAAATCCTACCAATTTTCCTTTGTCAAACATTCCATACGAGAGATTGAAATCAACCTTCGCAGCTTCCCACCTTTCTTTATAGTAGTTTCTATCGCTTGGCATTTTAACATAATAGTTCTCAAAGGCTATAAGAAAGCAGTTGAGTACTTCGTCAAATGATGTGTTTGATAATTTCTGTATGATCATATTAACTGTTGATAATTGCTCATATCCACACTAAAACTAACAAATAGTTATTAAATCGTGCGCTTTGAAGCCCCTGTCTCTGGGAGATATAATAGCTGCTTTTCGGAGCTCTATGGTTTCCGATTGCCGATGGCCTCATTGATTGCCATTTCTTTTTTATGAGTACCTTCTTCGGCACTTCTCTCAACCATTTTTAGCGAGCTGCCCTATACTATACCTCTGATATTTTTTCTATCTCTGAAGAAGCACTTGAGCCGTGATAAGGGCTTTCCAACAGATCTGCGGCCGCTAATTCCGGCGTTTTCTCGAAGCCAGGTCTTGCTTAAAGATAATTTTTAGCAAGCGATACAATTCCGGATGATGGCGCTTCAATAGGCGTGGACGTTCAAAAAAATATTCACTAATCACCGCAAAAAACTCCGCTCTACTCGTACCTCCATATGGATTGATGCCGGATCTCCCTTCATATATTTCATCAATTTTTTGACGAATCATGTCTATCCATGGAATGGCATACTGCTTTTCTAACAACAACACGGGTAATCCATCCACACGACCGTCTTGCTTATCAATCAGATGTACAAACTCATGAATGGCCGTGTTTTTCTTATCCCTCTCATTTTTAAATCCATGCTCTAATGCGGGTTTAGACAAAATCATCACCCCATTCATATAACCGTTACCCACCATGCCCATTACACTTCGGCCTGCTCCTTCTGTTTCAAAATCGAGATTAAATCGACGCGGATATACTAATACCTCATGTAGGTCTGCATATCGCCAATTGTCAAACCCAAATATGGGAATGATGGCACTTGAGGCTACCAACAACTTGTCTCGCTGGTCTATTTGGGTTTCAATACCTGTTATTTTACAATTCAACAGAAACTCTTGGACCTTAGTCTCAAATTTTCGCTTGTCTTCTTTGGATAGCGAGTGGTAAAAGGCAATATCTGATTCCAGAATTTTTCTCTGATCCTCTGGCATGGGCGATTGTGGGAGCTTCCATCGGGAGTAACTTTTCCGGATCCACCATAAAACAAAGAGGGTCAGTAGGACAATGCTCAAGATGGGGAGCCAAGGGTTCATAAATATCTCTTTTGCCTATTCATTTCTCCTACAAAGATGCATTATTTATGCCCTCAGTGTAATCGCTCTCAGGCTATGATGAATAGTTTTTAATTGTGCTATTATTTAATAATTTTCATTTGTTCCAGTGCTTTAAAGGTAAGGTCTTTTCTAATCGCTGGAAACATCGCTATATCAAATTGAGGCTTAGGTTCTACATTTGTGGCAAAAAAGTATGTTTTGTCCGGAGTCTCAAGAAACCCAACAAACCAACCATTGTTATTTCCATTTCTTATTGACCATCCTGTTTTGCCGCTTAGCTTATAGTTGTCGTTATCTTCTATTATCATCATTCTTTTCATCATTGCCTCTGTGCGGTCGGTTATCGGCAGTTCAGATGCATAAAGTCTCTTCAGAAAATCAATTTGTTGGAATTGATTTATTCTAGAATTCCCTTCAAGCCAAAATATATCAATGTTTGTTGAATCCACCTTCATGTCTCCATAATCAAGTTTATCTAGATATTCAGCCATTCTTTTATAACCGATTTCTCTTGCTACTTCTTGATAGCACGGCACACAGGAATAATGGAAAGCGTCTTTAAACGATAAATCTTGCTCCCAAACTTTTAGTCTCCGTTTTCCTCCATCCCATTCAAAAAGTGTACTATCATTCTCAACGACTCCAGTTTCTATCGCTATTACTGAATTTGGTATTTTGAATGTAGAGGCCGGCAATTTTCCTGTTTTTGCCCATCTAAAGTCATTTGAGTAGTACTTATCGTCATTTAAGTCATGGATTACTATTGAACCTATTACACCTGCCGAGTCAAGAATTTCTTGAAATTCCGGAATGACAACTTCACGTTCATTTATATATTGATTTCGATCAGAGTCGGTCTTCTCACCTTTGCAAGAAAACAAGAGAATTAATGCGGATAGAATATAAATTGCTTTCATATTTTTTTATTACCCCGACTGTAACTACTCCCTCAGCAAAAGTACGGAATATACTCCCATACTGTATATGAGGCGTACGTTTCAGAACAGTGTTTAGCTCATTGCTACGATTCAAAAGTCATTACACAGGATTTCATGCCATGAGTATTTTTGATGCCAATTACTACCCAAAGACGTAAGCTTGGCAGGAAATCTGTCGTGCCTTTATTTACACGAATCTGTTGATCTCTCTTTGTTAATTTTCGAGATGCATTCACAGTCTATTGGTTTGTCTTCCCTGGCGAATCTATTTCGATAGCTAAGTAGGTCATTTATACATTATTGCAATTCGATATTTACTCATTTAATGTCCAAATCAAAGCTTTCTCTTTAGTCGCTCTGAAAATAGTGCTGTGTTTTTCATTGGGTTCGTCTGAATATTTCCATTTCAACTCTTTGTTTGACTGTTTTAACTTTTCAGCTAACACTTTGGTATGATCTGAAATGTCAGCTGCATCTGAACCGGCAAACCAAAGTTTCTTCTGATTGTGGTAACTATCTTTCGATAATTTTTCAAAGTTTTTTACCAGGTACTGCTCATTATACCATAGTGATGGATCCATAGCTATATAATAATCAAACATGTTGTTATCTAGGAGGAAGGTTTCAATTACGAATATCCCCGCCATTGATTCGCCTATTATTGCCTTTTTGTTTTGGGTCTTATAATTTTCATCAATTTTCGAAAATAATTCGTTTTTGATAAAACTTCTAAAATTATCTGCCCCCCCTGGGTTCGGAACATATTTCAAATCATATTCAACTTCTGTTGGACCAGATAAATCCCTTCTTCGTTCGGTATTCTCAATTCCAACTAAAATATAGGGTGGTATCTTATCTTCTTTAATCAGCTTTGATAATGTATTGGCAATATGTGGAAAGTCCTCTTTAATTCCCCCATCAGGCATATAGAGAACGGGGAAACCGTCAGCAGATTGGGCATAGCTTGGTGGTGTCCAAACATTGATTCTACGGTCTTCATTTACAAATTGCGAAGCAATCGTTAAACTGTCATGCTCGGGGATCGGGTCATTATATTCAACTCCCTTGCTTTTACAATGAATTGTCAAGGTTGCCATGACTAAAAAGAAGATTATTTGTTTCACTTTCAGCTGTTTTATTTTGTGAGTGCTATCGGCCTTGTCTATCTGCAAGTTATGAGTTCAAATTTGATGATTTCGACTTAACCCTGACAGCAGCAACTCTGAGTGGATTCGAACGGAATCGAATCTGTTGAAATTGCGATTATTCATTGTTTACTGCTGGCTTTTCAACTCATAAATAATGTTTTCAGCATTATCCGGGTCCTTTTTTTTCTCGACTACGTTAAACCCATTTCCTTCAAGCAACTTGACTGAACTTAAGTTTAGTTTATGCGTATAGGCTTCTATTAAATCTAGATTCAACTTTCGGAATCCGAATTCGATTACTTTTTTCAGAGATTCACTCATTATTCCTTTCTCTTGGTAATTTGGACTTAAATCATATCCGACTTCAGCAGTTCGTTGGTCTTCTGAAAAGTTCCATAAACAAATGCTGCCTATCATTACATTTTTGCCTCTTTCCGTTATTTTCCAATAATAGAATTCCCGATTATCAAATCCGGTGGTTATTTTTTGAATAAATTCCAGAGCTTTTTCTTTGGTTTCTATACTTGGTCTTTTCACAAACTGATTCACCCTCCTGTCAGAACGCAAGAAGGAAATCATTTGCCAGTCCGAGTTTTGTACTCTCGCTAGCAGAAGTCGTTCAGTTCGTATTTCAGGAAAATTGGTTTCGGTCATTTGTTTTCAGCTTGCTGCAACCCTATGGGCGCCTATCCGTCCGCTGGAAAGATAAGAAGTTTCATAGATTTGGAATGGCGAATCCATGACTTAACTCATTTCGTAGCGGCCGTAAGGAGGCGGTAACGACCAGGGTTGGGTAAGCCGCCTTCCTGTCTGACTGCGGTAGGTCTATATGCTTGTAATATTAACCATTCAATCTGCATTTGCTATAGCCGATCTTAGCCAATCTTTTTAGATTGAGTTTATTCCAGCTTTTTCAAAAATATCCTTTATCTCTTTTTCAATCGGGAACGGTTTTAGCGGTGGTACATTTGCTCCTCCCGGATTTCCGACTGGGATTTTCCCAACGAATGACTTCACACCCCCGAAAACGAGTCGTGGTATTTGTCCAAGTATTTCTTTACCACTTTTGATTTTAAATCCAAATTGAAGCATCTTCCAATGGACATAGCTGTGCGCATAGGGATATCGTTGTCCGATTATGTGTGCCCGCTCTAGATGGTTCCAAGCCTTTTTTAGGTTACCGTTGGAGTAATCCGTTCGATAATCTGAGAGCTCCTTTTCGAAAAAGGGCTTCAAGCTTTTGGGTATAGATGTGTAAAATTTCATGTCTGGTTTTGTCGTCTCTAAGTTCAGTTTAACAACTGCATTTGGCTCTTCAAATGTTAAAGAACGGCCTGGCAGTAATGCACCTCTTTGCTGGAAAGATACTAAGTATTTAGCGTTACTGCCGCTAGAAAGTGGTTGGCGATCCCCAACAGCAATTGTTTTAAGCCAGCAGAAAAGGAGCCATGGACAATCAAAAGCTTAGAATATCAAAAATGAGCTTTTAGGAAGCACTGAATATCCTGTTCACTATCCCCATTGAAAGAAGCCTGCGACTTTGATTTTATTGCTGTTTCGTTTGGTATTCGTATAGCAATAGCGTCTCGGAAATCCCCATGCTCAGAATCATAGGGATTGTAAGAACTGCATATACGTTTCTCCTCTAGATTCTGCAAAATAATCAAATGTATACAGGGAAGCACCCATCACAAGAAGTCCAATGGCAACTCCTCTGACTATTTCATTAGGCCAAAAAAGTACAAGTAATAGTAAACCAATGATAAATACTGCAAGCTCAACTTTTTTAATAATGTTGAAATTCTTCATCACTTTCTCCATCCGGGGCAACTCTACAAGCGGAACGCGATGAGGTTTTTCCATTTGGAGTGCACTGACTCTTTTAATGTCTTTTGGGGTTCTGGAAATTATTCCCAGGCAAATGATTAAAAGAAGGATGGAAAAAGGGATAACTGCGTACGATATGCCTTTTAGAAACGGTTTTTGCTGAAAAGCAAAAAAGACCGAAATCACGATAAAGAGGAATGAGATCATTGCTCCAATGATACATTGCTGTTTTTCGCCATTGAAATATAGTTCTATACTATCCATTAGATTTTGCTTTTCGAATCCCAATAATCAATAAAATGCCGAAAAAGTAGTGCGAAAATATAGCTCCAATGACTGTTGTTTCCGCTAATGCATTATTGAATATACCTTCGTCTTGCATTACCAACCACATCACCCAATCCATTGTAGCACTTGCCATCTGATAAAATGCTAAGCCCTTCGCTACACCTAAGTGTGGGTTTTTTCTAAATATCCAGGCAATATAACCCATTGTTCCTAAAGATAACCCAATGAGTTTGGCAATCCATTGCCCATCTGGACTGAGGTTCCATCCGGTTACGATAGGAATAAGAGCCGGCGGCAGCATAGCTGTAGCGAAATAGAAGAACTCTAAAATAGCGACGGCTGTGAACAGGAATTTTAAGTCTGTTAGTTTTCTCATCTTTGCTTTATTGGGGAATGAATTGATCTGTAAATGTAATTCCTATATTTGCTACTCACAAGCATAGAGTATAGTCTACACTACACATTTAATTTTAAACAATGTATTAAGACATGTTAATAAGCAAGTTGTCGAAACGAACAGGGCTGAGCATTCACACCCTGAGATACTATGAAAATTACGGTTTGTTCAGAGGGGAACCGGATGAATCGGTAAAGACGAATAACTACAAGCAATACGATGAAAGCCTAGTTGAAAAGATTCAGCTGATTAAGGAAGCAAAAGAGATTGGATTCACTTTATCGGAAATAAAAGAGTTGTTAGAGGATTGGTTTAATGACCAGTTGCCGGGAGATAAGAAGGTAGATATATTAAAAATAAAGATCAAAGAAATTGAATCCAAAATCAAACAATTCCAAAAGGTAAAAAAGATGCTCCTTGATGGCATTCGGGATGCCAAGGACGGAAAATGCTAATTGATTCTTAATTGCTGATCTATATTTCGTGCTGTCTGATCAACCTCTTTCTCTATCCCATATACCTCAATATGAGTAGACATAGTAAAGTTATTATGGCGGGAAGTGCTTGGATATAGAATATTTTTTTACTCGAGGAGAGTCCTCCATTTACTCCAGCTGTAATTACACAGGATAAAAAAAGTAGCAACATGCAAACTCCAAACTGTATCCGTGATAAAATACGTCCAAATTAATCCTGCTGCTAAGAAGCCATTATACAAACCTACATGAGCAGCTAAAACCTTTGTAGGCTCAAATAAATATTCAGGTAAAGATTTGAAAGTTATTTTGCCCTATGGTTTCCCAGGCAAATATTTCAAAATACATTATATATAAATATTCCAGGGCGATACAGCCGATAAGAATTTTTACAAGTAGTTCCATTCTTTTTGATTCCTTTGGGTCTCTTTGCTTACTGACTCTCGTTGGTTAAAATCCAATATATTTCATTATTCAGCACAACTTTTAGCCAACTGCTGCCTTTTTAGCTAATTTTCCAGTAGACATTCGCTTTTTAAATCATATCGCTAAGGGTGGACTTGACCCTTCTTCTCCGTTCAACTTTTTCTCTATATCCTGGTAATGGGAGCCAAAAGGCTGCAACCCTTTCAATGGCGTTATGCCATTGCTCAGAGATATGCACAAGGCCTTACCCTTACTTACTCATATCCACGCCAAAACTAACGATTAGGTACCAATCCCGTATATTACGCCACCCCTCCAGTCCACTATTTCGCTCACACCCACTTTTCAAAGAACCCCCTCACTCCGCAGCCTTCTGCCCTCCGTAAAAGCCGTGCATCATCCAAATGTGCGGGGCGCTCACAGCAGCCAGAAAAATAAACACAGCAGAGGATAGACCCGTAAAGGGAAGATCCAAAAAATAAATCGCCGCCGCCAGTGCGGCTAAAAGTGCATAAGCGCCCACTGAAAAGGGTAAGGCCAATCGAAATAACTCGGGGGTGCTCAACGAAAGCCCGGATTTGAGGTGACCCCAGGCTCGAAAACTGTGTAGTCCAATAAAATAGAGCGCAAAAGCAAGTATGAGTGGAAGAAAAACGGAAAGGAGCAGGAGCATAACGGTGGCCATATAAGAGCCCATCCGCTCCGGGTGCACGCGCCGGCCGGTCCAGAGGATGCCAAATACACTGATCACACGCACACTGATCCAGAAAATTGCGGTGAGCGACTGTACTTCAGTTATGCCGAGCGCACTGAGGTATTCGACCATCTCCTGAGGATGCGTCGCCAGTAAGAACCCCAAAAGTGAGAGGCCGTAGATTCCGGCACTCGGAGCCGTATAGCTCTTCCAGTGCTTGAGATCGGTCTCCCCAAAATGCCAGGCGGAATACAGTAAAAAAAGTGATAAACCGACCAGAGGGGACAACCACCAAAGTCCGACGACCAAAGCCATAATTCCCAAATAGCTGCCGATAAAACGCACCAAAGCCGGACCACTAACCCCTCCTTTTCCTTCAAGCACGTGATCCACCGCTCCGTGAGGAATCCCCGGAAAAATTAGCCCTAAAATCAAAAGGGGCCAGGCGACGACCTCTACGGCCGCGGGAGCGAACTGGTAGAGCAGCAATAATGCGGCGGCCAACCATACCGCTATGTTTCGCTGAAAATTGCGGCCGCTCAACAGTGAAATAAAGGAAGATACCGCGCCGTTCACATGCCGCTCATCCAGAGCTCTCAAAAAAGGAAGAAAGGGCAGCGACCCCAAAATGGGAACTTCTTCTCGCAGCCGGGTCTCTTCACTTAAAAAGCTCAAGACCTTCGGGGTGGACACGCGCTGAAACAATCGCTCGAAAATGGGCCGGCCGCGCCCCGGCCACTTTTTGAGAATATGCAATAGCAAGCCGTCGTAAAATTCAAAGCGATCTTTCCGATACAGCGTAGGCACTGCCGACTCCTGCAGCAAAGCCTCCGATATTTTCCGACCGTGATCAAGCATCTGGTAAAATGCATAGCCCGTCGTGCTTTTTACGGCTCCGCCCGACGTCCCGATCGGAATCACCTGTTGATCCAATGAGTGAAACTCCTCCTGAGGATTCAAGGCCATGCTCATGGGAATCTGCCCCTGCTCTCGCTCCAGAATAGTAAACTCCGCCTTGAGGGCCAAGCAATACGCTTGCAAAAACTGTTCTGCTGACTCCTCATCGATCAGGTCTTTGCCAAATCGGGTCAATTCTACGAGTGCTTCTCGTTCCCCCGTGGGAAGCAGATATAAAAATTGGGTGCCCCCATCCTGTGGCACCTCAAAATTCATCATTTCCATCTGCCGACAATCAAATACCGGACGCGAGCTTTGTATCCGCCAACCGACAAAAGATTGCCACAAGTCCACTTCGGCAGAGGACTTTCGACGCTCCAATTCTGCGCCCACCCGGCTATCAAAAACTTTCTTTGCCCGAAAGACCGCAGCACCGACCTCCACTTGCTGCGCATCAGCAGAGAGGGCTGAGGACACTTCCCCTTTGATCCATTGGAATTCGGGGAATTCCTTCAGACGGGCTTTTACCATTTTGTAAAAATCAGCACTCCGCACCTGATAATATCTATACGGCTTCAAGGGGTCTACGCAACCTGAGGTGCGCGCGCGATCCCATCGATGGCTGATGCAGGGCTCCAATTCCCGGACGATCGAGTCCTCCGGCTGCGCCCAAAAGCACCAGGTTCTATCATTTTCGGTTTTTTCCCGGGGTTCAATCACCACCACCTTCCGCTTCGACAAATATCCGCTTTCTGCCATTCCCCACAATAGCGCTAAGCCGCCCCCGCCCGCTCCGATAATCAGCGCATCGACACTGACCTCAGCAGCTGCCTCGAGACTTTGCCCCTCCAATTTCGGGCTCGTGCTATTTGTTGTGACCGTTTGCATTTCTTACAACAAAATATTTTTCCGGCGCTTAAGTTTACCGGAAAGAGAAAAAGCCGTACTTATGTTTCGTCACCTTCCTTATATTTTTTTGGATTTGGGCGTCCCGTCCCCAACTCGCGTTGGGGACGTCGCTACGATCCAGGCTATCGGTCCTGCACCCACCGCCAACAAGTTGGGGTGGTCTTGGACCCGGCCGTCGGCCGGCCTTCCTCATCGCTGACGCGAACAACGAGATTATTTCAAATTATGCGTAGGCCGTGTTTTTTCGCGGATACCTGTTGCTTTTCGAAAGAATAAAGAAGTGCCCTGTCTCTAAAACCATCTGTTTAATCAATTTGAAAATATTGCTTCCTGAACCGCGTAGCGGCGATATTATTATAGAGAGGCATTACCTAAAACGAATTCGAACCCGGAATGGGTGGAATTATTATGACGCGCTGGCACACTCACTATAATAGTCGTTCCCTTTTGAAACCAACCCATCACCAGTGAAAGCGGCGCATTCCTTGTCTTCTCAAAGATCGAGGAGAGGCGTTTTAGTGTAGATCTACAATAAACATACAAACTACCATCAGCAATATCATTCCAACCGCCCCTTCTCAAAAATAACGTCTTTAATCCTACCCTTCATTTCACCCTATACATCCTCTTCAGAAAATAGAAAAGGAACAAATTTATCCAAAGGTACCATCGATAGCCCCTGGTCAGTTTGCCGTGGTGCGCAGGGTCGAAAAGAGCCTGACCGCATGAAATACTTTTAAGATGCCGCACCTACGGCACTCGAATGTGTTCCGTGTTGTGTTTCTACTACAAAAAATGTCGCCGCTTCGCGCCTTTTTGCCTTTTTCCACAGCGCATACCGTCCGCTGTGGTCCGGAGGCCTGCGGCAGCGAGCCTGACGGATTGGATCAAGCCAAAAGAAAGAAAAAGAAAACTTGCCCCACTTCCCAATGCTGCGGACCGAAAAATGAATAATCTTCGAAATTGATGGGTGAGTACATCGCTTACCCGCCGGTGGGCGATCAGACAGTCTACGCGTCATTTTTCAACTTATGACTCGGAACCTTCATAGTCGCGCTCGGGATCAGTCAAAAACCGATAGCGCTGATCGGGCGGCACTATGAAACACTGCTCTGAGCGACCAAACCAGTCCTTTCTTCGGCCTGCGATCCATCGGTAGACGGCATCGCGCAAAGGCCGGGGAACGAGATAGAGAATTTTTACTGCGCGATAGATACCGCCCAACTGCTCCAAAACGCGAAAGACTGCAGTAGAATAAATATAGAATTGTCCCCCTTCATAGAGAATCACGCTATCCGCCGACTGTACGCGGGATGGGGCTTCTTTGATCAAAGTCTGAATGGATTCATCCTGCAGAGCGGCGAAGCGTATCTGCCCCGCTCTATCTTTTTCCATCACCCATTGTACGCCCTTACTGCACATCAGACAGTGCCCGTCGTAGAGAAGCACCGCTTTTCCCTTCGGTATTTGTGCCTTCTTAGCCATTAGTCCTCCCCTTTCGACAAGAGTTGCTGGCGATCTTGCTTAATTCTTTGTTCTTCTTTCATGGGATAAATCAAGAGAGCATCCGGCGTATCGACGACGATATAGTCCTCCAGCCCTCTGATCAGTACTTTCTTTTCTTTGGGAACGCGCAGCAAGGAGCGCTGGCACTCCTCAATAAGGTGTTCTCCTTCATGCTGAACAACTACTCCGTCTTCGTCTTTTTCCGTGCGCTCGTAAACACTGCCCCAGGTACCCAGGTCCGACCAACCAATTTGAGCCGGTAAGGTATAAATGTAATTTACATTTTCCATAATCGCATAATCTACCGATATATTGGGTGTGCCCGGATAGACTTCCTCTAAGAAATCCGCCTCTTTTTCCGTGCCATAGACCTCCATGCGCTGCGTCAGCGGCTCGTATATTTCGGGAGCGGCTTCCTTAAAAGCGGCTAAAATCGTATCTGCTGAAAACATAAAAATCCCCGCGTTCCACACATAATCGCCCGAAGCGATGAATCGCTTCGCTTGTTTTTCGTCCGGCTTTTCGGTGAATTTCATTACTTTAAATAACAGACTCTGTCCCGCTACTCTGTCATTATTATTGTTGTACTGGATATAGCCATAGCCCGTATCCGGTCGGGTCGGTCGCATCCCCAAAGTCAAAATTGCTTTTTCTTTCTCTACGAAGTCCAAACCATCGCGAACCATCGCGATGAAGGCCGTCTCTTTTTCTATGATGTGATCTGAGGGCGCTATCAATAAGCTCGCCCGGGGATCTCGTGCCTTCACATGCAAGGCAGCATAGGCAATACAGGGCCCAGTGTTATTGCGACTGGGTTCGCGGAGGATATTTTCAGATGCTAATTCGGGTAAGGTCTGTTGCACGCGTTCGGCATATCGTTCATAGGTCAAGACCAAAATGCGCTCCGTGGGGACCAGTGGCAAAAACCGCTCAAAGGTCATCCGTAACAAAGACTTGCCATTGCCTGCAATATCCAAAAATTGTTTGGGCTGCTCGGCCGTAGAAGCAGGCCAAAAGCGGGATCCAATGCCGCCCGCCATAATCACTACGTACTGATTTTCTTTCTCTGCCATATATTTATTCTTTCATCTAATCTAACTGTTGGACTTCCTGTCAATGAACTCAAAGATAAGTCATTTGAAGCATAAGAGCTACCGATCACACCATCTGTGGCAGAATTAATTTTGCAGGTAATCAGTGATAAATTGAAATTTGGGAATAATAATCTGCTGGCGACTTTCATCTAATGTTCGCTCCATAATGTAATAGCCCCTCATATACCCCAGGGCAGAAAGCAAGGGACACCAGGATTCGTAACTAAATCGCTCGCCGGGAGCAATCACCGGTTGCTCACCCACTACGCCCTTACCTTCTACTTTGCGTTTGACGCCGGCGGAGTCAAAAATAATCCAATGTCGCGACAATAGCTTAATCTCAAATTCGCTTTCATTGATGATCTCTACCTGATAAGAGAAATAGAATTTTTGTTGCGACAGATCGCTGAGTTCTGGTCTATACCGAGGCTGCACCCTCACACAGATATTTTCTGTTATTTCTGCATACATAAAATTATAACGGTTCCTCTTGCAATTTGTTGGAAAGGAATGAACAAGTCCAAACTTGTTTCCTTATCTTACTTATCACATGAGAGGAAACAAAGTCTAGCTATGAGTCAATTTTGGGATGAAAGATTTCGATCTAAAACCTACGTTTATGGGCAAACACCCAATCAATATTTTGCCGAGCAATTAAAAGCACTACCGACACCCGGCCGCTTGCTCTTACCTATGGAAGGGGAGGGACGCAATGCAGTCTTTGCCGCTGAGCAAGGTTGGGAAGTAGAAGCCTTTGACGCATCAAAAGAGGGGATCCGAAAAGCGCGGGCTCTGGCCGCCGAAAGGAAGGTGAGCTTTCAATATTTTCAACGAACAGTAGAGGATTTTGATTACCCTCCCCATCGATATGATGCGATCGGCCTGATTTTTGGGCATCTCTCTCCCGAATTGCGACCTGCCTTTCACCAAAAACTACAGGAGAGCCTTAAAGTGGGCGGTTCTCTTATCATGGAACTCTTCCATCCCGATCAACTGGGCCGCCCCTCCGGTGGACCCAAGGTAATAGAAATGCTCTATGATCCCGACTTACTCCGCGCCGATTTTCCGGGGCTCACCTTCAAGGAATTAAAGGTGCAGACGATCACACTGGATGAAGGGGAGTACCATCAGGGAGAGGCTGTGGTGACTCGCGCCCATGCGGTAAGGAGCCAATAAACCTGGTTTTGGATGTTGCACCCCATTCCAGCTTAAAATTTGAGGTTTCGAGGGTTCTTCACACGCCTTCTCACCGGTCTTTTTTCTGCCCTTACACCCTAATGGATCGCCGCAACGCGCATTTTTACGTATACCGGCCCTAAGAGTTCTTGTTCAATCATTATATGAAGCAGCAAACCAAAATTGGGGTACAAAATGATTCGCCAGGTTCTCTTTTTCCAAAAAGTCTTGCGGCAGCGCTGCGTAGGGAGGCCCCAAAATTTTGGGGCCTGTCCACCCAACCTTTGGGTGGACCGAACGAAGGTGGAGCCCGGAGCATAGTGCCGTTCCCAACGCTTTGGGGACGGGCCGCCCTGATAAAAAGATTAAGAAGACATGGAAGTTTTAAGAAAGAGGGCATCAGCCACCGTTTTGAGTGCGACGACCATGATTTCCCCGCCGCTCCGGGTCAGATCCTCCTCTTCCTCGTCGGTACAGAGATCTTCGATAAAGGCGAGCAATTCGGGCTCGGGGTACTGATCGAAGAGAACGTCCATTTTGTCAGACAAGCTGCGGCCTTCGGACTCTTCTAGCCACGTCCAGTTGGCCTCATCCAGTTCGCCAATGGTTTCCTCAGAAATTGGCTCTGTGGCCAGACCATTTTCACGCGCGACTGTCAACAAAAGCGTGGCGCCAAACAAAAGGGTTTCCCGCTCTACTTCGGTCAATAGAGAAAAGTCGTCGGACAGTATGTAAGCGGCAATATCCGGCTGCCATTGGGTCCACTGATCTACTTCGTCTTCGAAGACGAGGGCTTGTTCGGAGAGGCGATCGAGTTGATTTTCTAGCTCTATAGTTTCTATCATGGGTTGTGATTTTTTGTGTTTTCTCTGGAAGAAACGGTATCTGCAGGTGGCCTATTGTCCCAATCGGGCCGGGGGCGTCGGGCGGGCTGGTCCTGCAATAAATGCAGGGGTTCGCCATGGGCCAACACTTCTCGAACGACAAAAAATCCGTCGTCGCCCTGGGATTGATATAAGGGCATGAGAATCAAGCCATCGATAGGGGCAAAGATGGGACCGTTTCGATCGCGGGCGAGCTCCTCGCCGCGCTGGATGGCTTGAAAATTTTTGTATCCGGGATGCATCAAAAAGTGATCTCCGGGAGTAATGGAGTGGGTCGTAACGTGCTCCGCGACCATGGGTAGTCCACGGGCGTATTCGATGAGGAGTTGCTCGTGCTGATTTTCAACGTCTTCGGCATTGATACAGCCAATAATACTCATTACGTTAGTGATCGCTGCGATAGCGCGATTGACGGAGAGGGTTTCCTCATGCTGACCAGACTCAAAAACGATGCAGGTGGTATCGGCGTTCAGTTTATTTTTATTGAAATAGTGTAAAGTGGTTCCCTGAATGCCCTTGAGCATTCCAGTGATCACGGGCACATGCAATTCTACGCCAATGCGGAGGCTACGGAAATCGTCAGAGGCTATGGTGAAGATTCCTCCATAAGCTGTGGTGGTATGCAAGTCGAGCACGATAATATGCGAAGGCCGATAAGCGCGGACTTCTTTTTTTATCGTTTTAATGAGGTCGTAAATCTCCCGATCTTCTGCTTCGAGCGATGCGCGGCGGCTTTTGAGAATGCGCTCCACATTTTCGTCTTTCCATTGTCGGTTGAGGTCGCGTTCTATGTAACGAACACCTTTTCGCAAGGCGGCCAAATTGCCAGCGAGACCGAGAAACATGCCAGAGAATTCAAAATGAGGGTTAGTAACGGGCTCCACTTCAAGCATTTTTACCATCATGTGAATGGCTTCCACTCCGGCAGTTTCATTGCCGTGCATTCCTCCAATACAAACCAACATCGGACCGCGTTGCGTGCCGATGTGTTTCCCAATGACTCTCTTGTATTTTCTCGTTGACATAATTTATGATCCGACGACCAATAATACTAAATTTAATGAGATTTTCTGTATTTTTACTACAAGGAAGCAGGGATAAAGGCTTGGGTGGAGCTTTTGTTCTCCCCTAGGTTTTTCGGATCAGAAGTACAAAATAAATTTGCTTGGAAACTCGGGATTATAAATATATCATCGCTTATCTGGGTCCCTTATTTTGTTGGGGCGGCCTGTACTGGCAATCTTATGCTGCGCCCGGCATGTTTTATTTAGCCTTCGTTCTCATCCCCCTCCTGGAGCTGATTTTACCACAATCCCGGGAAAATCCCGATCGGAACACAGAAAAGAAACGAGAGCACCACTTCTTTTTCGATGGGGTGCTGTATTTGCATCTGCCTATCGTTTACGGATTGTTGATCTATTTTTTTCATTTGTTATCGACCGAGCCCTTATCGCCCTTAGAGCAAATGGGCTTGCTTTTGAATATGGGGACACTCTTAGGAGCCATGGGGATTAACATTGGGCACGAACTGGGACATCGGCCGGGGTTCGGGGATAAGGTGATTGCTCAGTTCTTGCTTTTACCAGCGCACTATTTGCATTTCCAAATCGAACACAACATCGGTCATCACAAGCACGTGGCGACTCCCGAAGATCCTTCAACTGCGAGAAAGAATGAAAGTGTGTATACTTTCTGGTGGCGCTCGGTGACGGGCGTCTATCGGAAAGCCTGGCGGATAGAAGCAGATATTTTAGAACGAAAAGGTTTTTCTTTTTTCTCTTGGCGGAATCGCATGATTCGGTTTACTGCTGCTCAATTGTTGTATTACGGCATTATATTTTTCTTTTGGGGTGCCTATGTGTTGGCTATGGCGGTCATCGCCGGAATCCTGGGTTTTCTCTTATTGGAAACAGTCAATTATATAGAGCATTACGGTCTATTGCGAAAAAAGCTGCCCTCCGGGCGCTATGAGCCGGTAAATATTCAACACTCCTGGAACTCTAATCACGCTTTAGGGCGAATCATGTTGTTTGAGCTGACGCGTCATGCAGATCATCACTTTAAAGCGACGCGGCCTTATCAAGTCTTGCGGCACTATGAGGAGAGTCCGCAATTACCTATGGGTTATCCGGCGGCCATGTTATTGAGTTTGATTCCTCCATTGTGGTTTAAAATCGTTCATCGCGTGCAGCCCCGGTCGGAATAATTCCAGAACACCCCACATCAGATCATGAACACTATAGGAATAGGCAGAACGGCCTTGGAAAATCCGCAGTCCGCAAATTTTTTCTTATTATTGTATCACATCAATTAACAGCGTTAGTTATGGAAGATAGAAATATTCCCTTTGTGGATCTGAGTCGTTTTCGTTCTCGAAATCAGCAGGAGCGCTTAGCTTTTATTGAGGAATTGGGAGAAGCTTTTCACAAGGTGGGCTTTGTAGGGGTTACGAATCACGGGATTCCTCAAAAGTTGGTCCGGGAGTTTTACGAAGAGGCAGAAGCCTTTTTCGCTTTACCCAAAGAGGTGAAAAACAAACATGAAATCAAGGGACTGGCCGGTCAGCGGGGCTATACTTCCTTTGGGAAGGAGCATGCCAAACATAGTGATGTAGCTGATTTAAAAGAATTTTTTCAAATTGGCCAAACGGTATCCGGTGCGCTGAAGATGCACGAGGAGTACCCGGATAATGTAAATGTTAAAGAGCGACCTGATTTTTTGCCTACAGCGAAGAAATTGTACCGAGAGTTTGAAAAAGCCGGAGCTGATTTACTTCGAGCAATAGCCTTGTACTTGAATCAGGATGAAGACTACTTTGATGGTCCTATTGATCAGGGCAACAGTATATTGCGAGCCATTCACTATCCTCCCATTACAGAAGAGCCAGAGTCGGCGATTCGAGCGGAACAACACGAAGATATCAACTTAATCACCTTATTGGTCGGCGCTTCTGCCAGTGGTTTACAAGTGCTGGATAAGAATGACAATTGGGTGCCCGTGGTTACTGAGGGGGATGAGATTGTAGTGAATGTCGGTGATATGTTGCAGCGATTGACGAATGATTTGCTAAAATCAACGACGCATCGGGTAGTCAACCCTCCCAGAGAAAAGTGGCACGAGCCACGATTGAGTATTCCCTTCTTTTTACATCCTATTAGTGCGATGGACTTGAGTTGCCTTGAGGAATGCGTAACAGAGGAGCAACCCTTAAAATACGCCCCGATCACAGCGGGAGAGTATCTCGACCAGCGTTTGAAGGAAATTGGACTGAAATAATCGCCCCTTTCGGGGAATTATGACAGTTCTATCATTGTTAAGAGGGAAACAATACTGCAAAAAATAGGTCGGACTGTCTGACTTATATTTACCTTTGCGGTCTAAATAAAATGTTATGAATCCAAACATATTTGCTTTTTTACCGAGTGGCTGGGAAATCTTCGTGGTTTTGTTTGTTGTCCTCCTCCTTTTTGGTGGTAAGAAAATACCCGAATTGATGCGTGGTGTAGGAAAAGGAATTCGCGAATTTAATACGGCACGAGCCACTGTGGAAGACGAAATCCGCAAAGGCATGACGGATGAAGAGCGAAAAGAACTCAAGGCGGAAAAAGAAAAGGAAGCAGCCAAAGAAAAAGCGAAAAGTGGAAAAAAGTCGGACTAGTCAAGGAGGATGCATGAACCGTCTCTAATCCGATCCTTTTTAGTGCCATCAAAATTCCATTATATTTGCCCAACTCGTACGAATAATGGCGGAAAATCCGTTCATCACGTACATTTCATAAATAAGATATACCATGATGATATTGCGAGCGATTATCTTAAGTTTAGTTCTACTTACCAGCATGAGTCTGCAAGCGCAGGAGCAGAATTTTGCTCATGTCAATTTAGGCAACGTTTTAGAGCTATTGCCTGAAACTGCAGAAGCAGAAAAAAAGATGGAGAATCTCCGAGATTCTTTAGTGATGTCTTTTGAGGACCGCGTAGCTCAATTGGAAGAAGACTTTGGCGTATTTCAACGCGAAGTAGCCGAGGGAAATATTTCGCGTGTCAACCAGCAAAAGAAGGAGCAACAATTCCAGCAAGAACAACAAGAGCTAGGTGCCTTCGAGCGAAGCATGCAACAGCGACTGGAACGCGAGCGAGAAAAGGTTCTCGGACCTATTTTGGAGAAAGTCAATACCGTCATTACCAATTTAGCCAAAGAAAATAACTACACTTTTGTTTTTGACATATCTGGAGGATCTTTGCTTTTCGCTGAAGAAAGCAAGGACATATCCGGCGAGGTATTGGATCGCCTGCGCGAGTAATCAATATAAGGTCTTAATCTCCAACTGTTTCCACTCTTCAAATAAGAATTGTCCTTCAGAGCGCATGATTTGCTCCATGGGTATATTGCGCTTTAGGGGTGCTTTATTCATTTCTTGATAAATAAAACTATCATCAAAATCTGCTTTTTCAGCATCCTGCTGCTGAGCGGCGTAATACACTTTTTTTAGTCGAGCCCAATAGATAGCCCCCAGGCACATAGGACAAGGTTCGCAGCTAGTATATAAAACGCAATCAGTCAGCTGAAAATCACCGATTGTACGACAAGCGTGACGAATCGCCATAACTTCCGCATGGGCCGTGGGATCATTTGTGCTCGTTACTTGATTAGAGCTTTTTCCTATCACCTCGTCACCACGCACCACAATAGCTCCAAATGGGCCGCCCAACCCAGCCTTCATACCCTGGAGGCCAATTTCAATGGCCTCTTTCATAAACACTTTATGCTTGTTGTTCTCGCTCATTTTTCTCATTCTAATATTGTGCGGTGAATAACCCCAATTAAGTGATATCCGCTATACACCGGTAACACTTGTGCATCTGATGTTTGAAAAATATGCATTACTTCCTCCAAGGATTGGTCGTGGGTTACTTTCTGTGTCACCGGATGCATGAAATCTGAAACTCTATTCTCTATTCTACAGAGATCATCGCAAGATGCTATATCCTCTGGATGAAGTACCCCACGGGGATGATACGCGTGATCTAATACCAAAAAATACTTTTCTCGGCCCAAATCATATACTTCTCTCGCCCGCTCCATAGGATCTTCTGCAAAAAGCGGTGTAAAGGGGCGGGCCATTTGTGCGGCAGTCTGTTGCAGGGAGGCATTATATCGCTTCATATTGCGATATTCCAAGGCCGCCGTGATAAAAACAAACAGGCCGATAAAAGGCAATATATATTCTCCTTGATACAATCCCCAAAAGATAAAAGCCACAGCAATCGTTTGACCGGAAAAGGAAGCGATGCGAGTGGACTGCAGAAGAGACCAGCGCAAGGTAAGAAGCGATCGGAGCACTCGACCTCCATCCATGGGAAAAGCGGGGATTAAATTAAAAATTACTAAGCCTATGTTCATCCACATAAGTAGGGGAAACATATTCTGAATCTCGTTGAACACCGTAGCAGCTGTGCCGGTGGGCATAAAGGAAAGAGGAGTCAGGGAAATAATAATAGCGAGAAGCAAAGCAATCGCTACGTTTACAGCAGGCCCCATAATAGCGACCCAAAACTCTGCGAGAGATTCTTGGGGCATGCTAACGAGTCGGGCAATACCTCCGACGGGACTAATAATTATATCTTTTGTGTCCACACCATATCGTCGAGCGGTCAGCGCATGTCCAAATTCGTGCAATAGAACGCAAATAAACAGGAGGGCCACAAAGCCAGCAAAACCCATGATTCCCCGGGCGTTCATAGACTCCTTCCACCCAATGAGGAAGACGTACAAAATCATAAGCCCAAAGGACCAGTGTACTTTGATGGGTATATTAAAAAAGCGGGCAATTTGCCATGATTTCGTCCACATACGAACTTATAACCTTTGTCTGCTTTGTTTTGTTGCACCGAAATCACAAAATGGCGCCCTGTTAAAAGTCGAGAATCGGTTCGTATAAGTTGCCCTTCAGCAAGTTTCGAGACAAGACAATGCGTTGCACTTCACTCGTTCCTTCGTAAATTTGAGTGATTTTAGCATCTCGCATCAATCGCTCTACGTGATATTCTTTTACGAAGCCATATCCTCCGTGAATTTGCACTGCTTCTGTTGTTGTTCGCATAGCGACTTCTGAGGCAAATACCTTAGCCATACTGTTGGCAGTATCAAAATTCAGCCCTTTGTCCTTCAATTGTGCCGATCGATACACCATGAGTCTGGCAGCTTCTGTTTCAGTAGCCATGTGCGCCAATTTGAAAGCGATCGCTTGATGTTGAGCGATAGGTTTGCCAAAGGTTTCTCGCTCTTTAGAATAAGCTTTTGCGATCTCATAGGCTCCTGCAGAAATACCAAGAGCTTGAGCTGCAATACCGATGCTTCCTCCACTGAGCACCTTCATTGCGAATTTGAATCCAAATCCATCTTCTCCAATGCGATTTTCTTTCGGCACTTTTACATCGCTGTACATAATGGTATGCGTGTCTGAAGAGCGGATCCCAAGTTTATCCTCTTTGGCGCCAATTTCTACTCCATCCCAATCTGTTTCAACAATAAAAGCGTTAATACCTCGATGTCCTTTTTCCGGGTGTGTATGAGCAATGACAATGTGCACATTTGAAGTACCTCCGTTGGTAATCCAGTTTTTGGTTCCACTCAGGACGTAGTGATCACCTTTATCTTCTGCGGTCGTCCGTTGCCGAGTAGCATCACTGCCTGCTTCTGGTTCTGACAAGCAAAAAGCTCCAATCCATTCCCCTGTGGCAAGCTTCGTGAGATACTTTTCTTTTTGGGCTTCACTACCGAATTTTTCTATCCCCCAACATACCAGAGAGTTGTTTACCGAAACGATAACAGAGCAAGAATTGTCCACCTTGGATAGCTCTTCCATGGCCAATACGTACGACATGGTATCCATACCTCCTCCTCCGTATTTCGGATCAGTCATCATGCCCAAAAAACCCAATTGCGCCATTCCTCTCACTTGTTCTTTGGGGTAGGTCATGGTTGAATCCCGCTCAATAACACCGGGTTTTAGCTCTTTTTGGGCAAATTCTCTTGCCGCTTCCTGAACGGCTTTCTGTTCTTCTGTCAGTGAAAAATTCATATTCTTATCTTAATGAACCTTAAAAGTAATAAATTTTGGGTAGACCACATCGCTCCTTCTTGCGATGACAGAATTCTTACTGCAAGCTGACGAAAAAACAAACAAAATTGACTTTGGACTTATTTCCGCTGCGACCAATATTCGCGCCAGGAGGAAAGCAGTTGTTTCCATTCTTCCCTTCCTGCATTGGGACTGTACATAGAATAATCCAGTTGGTCGAGCCATTTTTTCCAGCGCTCGCGATCCATGCCCGAGGTATCGTCCTTTTCTAAAAGTTCCTGAATACACTTTCTCAACTTTTTGGGGTCGGGCTCATTTTCATTTAATAGGGAGGAAAACTCCGCTTCTAAAGTAGAAGATTGTCCTTTCTGCTCATCCCTTTGTCGGCGGAGATAAAATCGGACGAACAGAAAAGCCAGAACTGCGACCGATGCGATGGAGAAAAACCAAAATGCTAAACTATTTTCTTTTCCTGTAGAGCTCTGCTCTTCAACAGCTAATGCATCTTCTGAAGAGGCTGGTGTCTCCCGAGGAGGCTCTGCCCAAAGTTCGTAAGTGTCGCCCCGGATGGTATCATAGCGCTGGCTTTGGATATTGAATGTGGTGGTATACGGGGAAAAACTCAATTTACCCAGGGTGTCGGGGATCAATAAATATTTATAGACATGCACGTACATACGGCTTCCATCTATATCCTCTGAAGTTTCAGCCGTCAACTGTGGTTGTAGCACTTCAGCCCCTTCAACAGCAAGCTCCGGCGGCTTCACAATATTGGGATCACTGAATGACTCCATACGCAAGGAGAATTCTGCAGCATTGCCAGTTTCTACTCTTTGTGTTTCTACTCTCCCTTGTAAATGCACAGGGCCTACAAGTCCTGAAAAATTAACTGGAGACGGAGTCGGTAAAGCCTGAACCTCAACATTTGCTGGTTCCGTGGCTAATTCTTTTCGATCGAAAGACCTGAACAGCGAAAAAGGTGAGCGGCGTTTGCTGCTTTCATCTTCTAAATCTACTTTCAAAAAAAGGGGGCCAAAAGTATGGGGCCCCGACTGAAGGGCATACAATAACTCCGTGGATAAAACTTGTCTTCGGTAGGGCTCTCCTTCGAAGGTCGTCCGTTGTACTTTGCCTTGTCCCGGCAAGGTCAAACTGTACCAGCCTTCCCGATCAAGGTCATTCACTTTGTATGCATTTTGAATGGCTTGCTGACTGTACAGAACAACATCCATTCTAACGACTTGACCCACATAAGGTGAGTCGGTACTCAATTCCAATTCGATAAAAGCAGTCGGTCTGTTGTCGCGGTCTCCTGAACGAGAGGGCGGAACAACCTGAATAGAGAGTGTATTGGATTTCAATCTTTGGCCATCCACCTGAATCGATGCAGGTTTTACATTAAATGTTCCCGTTTGGGGCGCATGTAAAACAAAAGAGTAGGTCGTGGAGTTTGAGCGCTTTCCGTTGATAATTTGCAGGCTGTTAGCTATGGAGGGTCCGCGAATCAATTGCAGGGGATCAAAATTCGGTTCTTCGAAGTTCTGTCCCTCTGCATTTTTCAAGGTAAAAGAAACCGTGAAAGGCTGATTGGGTACAATGCGTAGAGCATCCGTTTCCGCGGTAAAGGAGACTTTTGATTGCGACTGAAGATTGAGAAATGCAAATAACCCAAGCAAACAGAGCATCCACCGTTGCTTCATATTAGAATCGTTTGACCTTCTTGTTTCTCAATATTTCTTCCAGACTGGAAGCCGGAATACTGTCGGAACGTCTTTTGGGTGCCGAGTTTGGAGGAGCCGGTCGTCCGTCTGCAGGCAATACCTGAATCTCAATGGGGTCAGTATAAAAGCTGTTCTCCGGAGTTACCAAGGAAGCCTCAGGAATGAGATAGAAGCCTTCGGACGGCGCTCGAAGTATATACTTAAAACTATATTCTTGTGTAATTTCTCCATTGATAGACTGAAAGGAGCTGGACTTCATCGGACCAGCGACCAGGGCAAAAGGGGCAAACTCGGGCCGCTCAAAATCTCCTTTCAGGTTCTTAATATAAAATGCCACCTCCAGTATTTCTCCGGCCTCTATCTCCGCTGCCGAAGATTTGGCATAAAACTCTGCTTGACCCCACAGTAAAAGTGGGCATAGACCCATGCAGATAAGACTGATCCACTTTTTAACCATGATACATTATTTGTGGATACAAAAATACAAAAAGAACAATAGATTTACAGTTTTTAACAGGAGTCGAGCGGGTAGAGTTCCCCAAATAGAACTATCGAAATGACAGTCTTCAGTCAATCTCCAAGGATGTCCTGAGGCGCTCAGTGAAAGGGCTTTAGCATACTATTTCAAGGGTATCGGCTGCTCATTGCCAACTGTCTGAAGGATAAGAACCTCTCCTTTTATGATTCTGGATGAAAAGAATCATCCTCAGCTGTCAGAGGTAAATTTCTCTCAATACAACGGTTGCTGAAGCGAGGGATACAACTGTTGGTTCTCTTTGCCCTGTGCTTCAGGGAAGGTCTGAAGCAAAAAGGAACGCCGTCTTCGCTGGATCGCGCTGATTTTTGGTATTTTGCAGCTGAAAAATAAGTGTAGTGAAGATATATTTTGCGTCGGACTTTCATTTGGGTATAGATGGCGACCTACCGCATCGGGAGCGAGAGCGAATGGTGGTCGACTGGCTGCAAGAAGTGGGAGAGGATGCCGACGTCATCTATCTGGTGGGTGACCTCTTTGACTTTTGGTTTGAATATCGAAGAGCCGTTCCGCGTGGACATCTTCGGTTTTTAGGCGCATTAGCCCAACTTCGCGATAAGGGAGTAAAGCTTGAGATTTTTACCGGTAATCACGATATGTGGATGTTTGATTACTTAGAAGAAGAGTTAGATCTCAAAATACACCGAAATCCCATTCGACGGCAACTGGGCCAACACGAGTTTATCATTGGCCACGGCGATGGTTTAGGTCCCGGGGATGCGGGCTATAAGCGTCTAAAAAAGCTCTTTGCTCATCCTTGGGCACAGTGGCTTTTTGCCCGGTTACACCCCAACGCAGGTATTGCACTGGCTGAGTTTTGGTCTGGTAAAAGTCGCGCTCAGAACATTGAAGAGGAAGATTATCTGGGCGATGAAAAAGAATGGTTGGTACAATATTGTGAGGAGCAGCTGGCCAGTGGCAAGGAGGTGGACTTTTTTGTATTTGGTCATCGCCATTTGGCGATTGACAAAACGCTTTCGAACGGAAAAAGCCGATATATCAATTTGGGAGAATGGATGCGAGCGCGCAGTTATGCCGTATATGACGGGGAGCGATTGGAACTGAGACATTATAAAAATAAAGAAGGGCACATCATAAAATGATGCACCCTTCTAATTCTGAGCTTTATATCAATGCTAAATTACTAGCTAAAGTTATTGCCACGAGAATTATTGCGAGGACGAGCCTCTGATACGCGCATAGCGCGACCGCCAACTTCTGCTCCATCTAAATCATTGATGGCTTCCTGGGCGGCATTATCGTCAGACATTTCTACAAAACCAAAACCTTTGCTTCGGCCTGTTTCTCTATCTGAAATAATTTTTGCGGATTCAACGGTTCCGTATTCTTCGAATACTGACCTTAATTCATCTTCATTTAATCCATACTGAAGATTTCCTACGTAAATGTTCATAAACAATTCTATTGTGTGAAAAATATCGATGCAAAGATAAGTAAAGTTTACCAAATGCACCACCTTTGTTGATTTATCTCAAAAAATTAGTGAAATAAGTGTAGAATCAAGGGCCGAAAGGGCCTTTGAGAAAATTTGTATTCCTTCCAGAAGGATAAATTCAGCCACTGTCAATCCACCACAAGTCTTTCTGGTTAAGCGATACAGAGTATTGATCTTGCATCGGCATAAACCGATAAGGTCAATTAGACCTTCATGATCTCTTTTTCTTTACCTTCTATAACTTCGTCTACTTTCTTCGTGTGCTCGGCTGTCATTGCATCGACTTTCGCCTCTTCCCGGTCTGCGGCATCCTTAGGAAAGCCGTCTTTGACCGCATTTTTGATCGCATCCATCGCTCGATGTCGTGCAGAACGAATACTCACTTTCGCCTCTTCTGCGTAGGTTCCGCATTGTTTGACGAGCTCTTTTCTTCGTTCTTCAGTTAAAAGTGGAATAACAATACGAATCAAGTCACCATCATTTTGTGGTGTTAAGCCCAGGTTTGACCCGAAGATCGCTTTCTCAATGGGTTCGATCATGCTCTTTTCCCAGGGTTGAATAACAATCGTTTTACTATCGGAAGTAGAAATATTTGCCACCTGAGGCAAAGGGGTGTCCGCGCCGTAGTAGTCCACTCTTATGTTATTTAAAACAGAAGGGTTGGCTTTTCCCGTGCGGATTTGAGATAACTGCTTTGCCAAATACTCTACAGAGGAGTGCATGCTCTTTCTCTGTTCACTAATTACTTGTTCCATTGATTCGTCCATAATCTAGATGCTTTTTTATTTTTCGCTAAAAATATAAAAATTACTCGCCTCCCAAGAATCTCAAGAGCAGCCAAAAGGTCATTGCCAGGGAAGATAGCGCTGCTACCACGTAAGTCATCGCGGCCCAGTTCAATGCGTCTTTAGCGCCTGCATATTCTTGTTGACTACCCGTCACTCCGGACTCCCGGAGCCAGACCAGTCCCCTTTTTGTCGCATCGAATTCTACCGGCAAAGTAATCAGAGAAAACAAAGTTGTCATTGCAAAAGCAATCACGGTAATCAGAAGCAGAGTAGAACCGGCCTGAAAGCCGCCTCCAAGTCCTCCGATAGCTAAAAGAAGCAACCACTGTTGAGAGCGCGCTGCAAAACTAACGACGGGAACAAGTGCTGACCGCATCTCCAACCAACTGTAGGCCGTGGCATGCTGTACGGCATGGCCGCACTCGTGAGCGGCCACCGCTGCTGCTGAAATACTCCTGCCTTGAAATACTTCAGGGCTTAGTGTAACCGTCTTTTTTCCCGGGTGATAATGATCAGTCAAATAGCCCTGACCCTGAGTAACTTTCACATCGGATATCCCATAGTGGCGCAACATATCTTCTGCCACTTCACGGCCACTCATTCCCGAGTGGAGCGCTTGCTTACTATAGGTTTTAAATTTACTTTTTAGGCGATTTTGGACAATGTAGCCCACGATCCCAAAAAATCCAATGATTATGAAATATGTCATCATAGTTTAAATCGATTTTGTGTCTTTACTATTAACTGTATTAACGTGTGATTAGTTCGAAACCAGTATATGGAAAGAGTGCTTTTGGCATATGAATTCCCTCATCCGATTGCCCATTCTCCAATAAACAAGCAATAATGCGCGCAAGTGCGAGGGCACTTCCATTGAGGGTGTGCGCTAATTGATTCCCATTTTCACTGCGATATCTCAACTTGAGTCTATTGGACTGGAAGGTCTCAAAGTTCGAGACGGAACTGACTTCCAACCATCGTTTTTGAGCAGCGGAGTACACTTCAAAGTCATAGGTCATCGCTGCGGCGAAACCCGTGTCTCCGCCGCAAAGTCGCAATACGCGATAGGGGAGTTCCAGTGCTTCCAATACTTCTGAAACGTGTTTCATCATTCCCTCCAGAGCAGCATAGGAGTTCTCTGGTTTCTCGATGCGTACTATTTCCACTTTATCAAATTGGTGTACGCGATTAAGACCCTTAACCTCAGCACCATAAGATCCCGCTTCGCGTCGGAAACAGGGTGTATAGCCGGTCAACTGAATGGGCAATTGTTCCTCGTCGAGGATCACATCTCTATAAATATTCGTCAGGGGAACCTCTGCGGTGGGAATGAGATATAATCCATCGCGAGGCACTTCGTACATCTGCCCTTCTTTATCGGGCAACTGCCCCGTTCCGCGGGCTGAGGCTTCATTAACGAGTAAAGGACTGACGTATTCGGTATATCCCGCTGTGCCGGCGCGGTCCAGAAAAAATGCGATCAATGCCCGCTGTAATCGTGCGCCGGCTCCGATCAATAGGGGAAAGCCGGAACCCGAAATCTTTGCTCCTAATTCCATATCCAAAATACCATACTCCTTGGCCAGGTCCCAGTGAGGGAGACCCGCTCCACTCGGCTGTGGAAGTTCACCTTCGAATTTACGTATGATTTCATTATCGGCCTCGGACTTCCCTGCAGGCACCTTTTCGTGCAGCATATTGGGTAAGTCGAACAGTGCGTTGTCCAGAGACTCTGTCACCTGTTTTTGTTCCTCTTCCAATTGCTGGATTTTGTCTTTCATTCCACTCACCTGCAACTTTAAGGTTTCCGCCTCTTCAGCGGCTCCTTCACGATATTTCTCACCAATGGCTTTTGACAGTCGATTGGCTTCTGCTTTTTGAGCGTCATAGGCTGCTTGCAATTCCTTTCGCGACCGATTCAGTTCCTGCACTTGCTGGACTAGGCGGGGGCCATCGGTATAATTTCGCTTTTTTAGACTCTCTATAATGCGTTCGGCTTGTTCCTCAAAGGCCTTTATTTCAATCATTACAATTTACTTCATTGATTCTGTGAGCAAAGATACAGTCTCTGGTCGGTTTCTTTTGATTCCAACAATGGAAATATATTAAGTGGTGGAGAATTGAAGGGTAAATACCATTCTCTCTTGTCCTCTGTGGATTGGAGAATCATGCATGCCTCGCGTCAGTGCTGCGCAGGGTGCCGCCTCCGGCGGCAGTCCCTCCCAACTCGGTGGGAGGGACCGAACGAAGGTGGAGCCCGGAGCATAACGCCCACCACCGGCGGTGGTGGGGACGCCCAAATACAAATAAGCACAAAAATCTTAGCCTGCTTCCTGGCTCGAAGTAGAAATGTACGGCCGTGTGAAAGGTATTGTTTGCAGACAAATGTGTTCTTGGAGCGGGGGTGGCTGGCGATCCAAAAATGGGCTGGTGTCGACGATGTAATGACCCACAAGAGCGTGGCGCTCAAAGGACAAAACCCAGATGTGTAATAGGTGAGGATGCTTTGCATCCCAGTGCAAAAGTGGGCCATCAATGCCGACCTGGTGACTATCCAACCAGCGACCCTCTTCATCCGTAAGAATACTAAAATAGGGCTCCGTTTCGGCTGGAAATGAACGCGCTTGCTCATAGGTCTCGTAAAAGGAGTGGTTTCCAAAACCCATGGGTCGCTGCCAACCATGATGAGCGTGCTCTGTTTTAAGCCTTGGAATATCACCGGGACGAATGCCCGAGATGATCCATTGCGTTTGCCGACCCTTTGTGTCCTTATCGTACTCAATGGTTAATTCAATGAGGGTATCTTCCTCTATCGCTTTCCAAATGCTCCCCGTCGATTGATGGGGGCGCGCCAGTCTGCCCAATTCTGTAGTTCGGGGATCTGCCCGGGTATAAATCCCCGGGGGCGTAAAAGTGGCAAAGAGTGTGCTGTCTGTAAGGAAATCCTTTATGTAATTGCTGTTTTCGGGGTAAATAATATTGGAGAATTTCTTTTTTCGCTCGCCTTTGAGAGGGTAAGTGCTATTATTTCGCACATCTATCGGGAGGTTCACCGCTGGCGTTGTAGTGCGGAGATGATTGAGGCTTACGGTTTGATTCTCAGGGTCTTCCCAGTTGACCAGAGAGGAGGCATAATTTTCAAAAGGACGGGGGTTAATGCTATTAAAAAGTTCTTTATACAGATCATTGGGGAAGTCAAACCAGCTGTGATGAATGGGAGCTTCATGACCATCGACCTCTTCGTAAACAATCACCTCCCACAAATAAGAGTTGAGACAATTGCGGGCTAGATCCACGCGGGCAATGGGGCGCTGTTGGTTGCCGTGCACCTCAAATTGGCCTGGGCGCAATTCCACTTGGTGTCGGTTCCACTCTTGATTAACAATGCCAATAGAGCTCATGTATTCATTGGCCAAAAGGCGCTTTTGCAAGCGAGGCATCCAGGCGGCCAAATCGACTGAGGGTATAATGATGGTATCGCCTCTGTTATTGGATTGCAACTCTATGCTAAACTGAGTGCTGTCCTGTTGATGAAACTGTATCTGATGAAAGGTATAGCCTTCATATGCTGGGTGACGCAAGGGGCGATCGGGGTTATCGGGATATTCGGATTCGCTCAGTGATTGTAATTCCGCCCGAATGTCTGCCTCTTCCGAAGATGGATTTGAACTACAGCTCCAAATACCGAGAAGTAAAAAAAGTAATGCTGCTTTCATATTCTGACTTTTCTATATATAGATAACAGCTAGGGATTTAGCGATGTTGCGTTCACTGTAAATTAGTTATTCACAACCTTCTTGATCTATTTTCTTTATTTTAGTGGCAAATCGAAAATTATGAAGCGAACGTACTCCCTTTTGATTCCCTTGATTTTCAGTGTGGGGTCCTTGCTGGCGCAGGCCCAAACGATGACCCCCGAGCTGCTCTGGTCTTTGGGACGAGTCAGTCCTGTTGGGCTGAATGAGGCGGCCGACTCACTTTATTATCGCGTGTCCACGCCGCGAGTGGACAGCAATGACTTTGAAGTGGTTTATTATCGCGTCGCCCTCTCCGGGGGAGCCTCTTCGGAATTGACCAAAGCGCCAGACAACAAAAAATACTCACCGGATGGAGAGTACGTGCTATATCATGAAGAGGTTAAGGTCAAAAGAGTGACTGCTTCTGACTATTACCCCGAGTTGGAAGAGTCAGAGGCATTCATTTGGGATGACTTAGCTTATCGGCATTGGGATCACAATGAAGAGGGAGCTTTTCAGCACGTGATGTATCGTCCTGTGAATGGGAAGACGACTCAAGCCGTGGATATTATGTCGGGGGAGCCCTATCACTGTCCACAAAGTCCCTTTGGGGGGCCTGAGGATTACCTTTGGTCGCCCGATGGCGGTCAAATTCTGTACGTTGCAAAAAAATTAAGTGGTGCGGAATATGCGAGTAGCACAAACACTGATATTTACTCCTATAATCTTGCTTCCGGGAAGACAAGGAATCTCACTGAATATAATACAGGATATGATCAGGCGCCCTCTTTTTCTCCCCAGGGACACTTGAGTTGGTTGCAAATGAAGCGAGAAGGTTATGAGTCAGATAAGAACGATATTATTCTGCGCTATCTAGGAGAGGACTACAACCTCACGCAACACTGGGATGAAACGGTTCGAAGTTTTTACTGGGCGCCATCTGGTGATCAAATATATTTTACGGCAGCTAAAGAAGGTACCGTACAACTGTTTTCTCTACCCGTCAACTTAGAACAGCCGTTAGGGCAACCGGTGGAGCAAATTACAGAAGGTGACTTTGATGTAACCGGTTTGGTTGATGTGCACGAAAAGGGGCTCATTCTGACCCGTCGGGATTTCAATCACGCTTCTGAGGTGTTTTTGTACGAGCCGGAGACAGCGCAATGGACTGGACTGACGCGGGTCAATGATGCCATTTATGACCGGATCTCCACAAGTCCAGTAGAGCGACATCTGATGACGACGACGGATGGTAAAGAGATGCTTAGCTGGGTCATTTATCCCCCCGGTTTTGACCCGGAAAAAAGCTATCCCACCTTATTGTATTGTCAGGGCGGACCTCAGGGGGCCTTGAGTCAATTTTACTCGTTTCGCTGGAATTTTCAACTTATGGCCGCTCAGGGGTATATTATTGTCGCGCCCAACCGGCGAGGCATGCCTGGTTTCGGTGTTGAATGGAATGAGCAGATCAGCAAAGATTGGGGCGGACAAGCCATGGATGACTACCTCACAGCCATTGACGCTATGGCTGAAAAAGATTATGTGGATAACGAGCGCATTGGCGCTATTGGAGCCAGCTACGGTGGATATTCTGTGTATCAGCTCGCCGGTCTTCACGAGGACCGCTTTAAGACTTTTATTGCGCATGCCGGTGTGTTCAATTTAGAAAGTATGTACGGAACAACTGAAGAGATATTTTTCGTCAACTGGGACATTGGAGGACCGTATTGGAATAGAGAAAACACTGCAGCACAACGCAGCTACAGAGAGTTTAATCCTATTCGGAATGTCGACAAATGGGACACTCCAATTTTAATCATTCAAGGAGGGAAGGACTATCGGGTACCCATGGGGCAAAGTCAGGAAGCTTTTCAAGCTGCACGATTGCAGGATATCCCAAGCCGTTTTCTACTTTTCCCCGAGGAAAACCACTGGATCTTAAGCCCGCAAAATGGCTTGGTATGGCAGCGAGAATTTTTCCGCTGGTTGTCAGAAACTTTGTAGGAGAGTTTTTTCATGACGCTTTTGTGGTATGGGTACAAGCGACGGTGGCTGAGGATTAATTTGTTCCATTTTTTTATGAACAAGAATTATCGGATGTTAAGGATGGACAGGATTAGAGACGGTGGTGTTGAGAAAGGCGGTTTTTTATTGGATTGTGGATGTATTTGTAATTTACGAAGGAGACAGGGCACGCCCTGTCTCTACAATGGCAAACGCGCATACCCTATGGTCTGAACTGGATGTATAGGATGAAATGGAGGATGAGATAATTTTGGAGGTTTCAGCCCCAGTGTCGATATCGAAGGGAGGTTTACGAATGTACTCTGATCGTTACTTCATTCGCTGATTGTAAATAATAATAACAGCCGGAATTAAAATAGGTGAGCTAAGCAGGATAAAGGGCGCAATGATGATAAGGTAAGCAATGCGCTTCCAGCGAGGCAAAGAGGACAAGAAGGAGAGCACTTGATTTAATAAAATTTTCATATGCTCTTCCTTGTTTTAGTTGTAGTGAGTTTCGATAATGCGGTGAAGACTATCGATCAATTGTTCCGGCTTGAAGGGCTTGATAAGGTAATCTTCAGCTCCGTAATGCAGCCCGCGTTTCATTTCTTTTTCTTCATGCCGGGAGGATAAAATGACCACGGGGATATGTTGGAAGTCTATATGCTTTTTGAGTTGCATTAATAAACTAAACCCATCCATAATGGGCATGTCAATATCTGTCAAAATCAGTGCGGGGGGGTCTTTGTAATACAGGTATTTTAGCGCTTCTTCTCCGTTTTCGCGCGTCACAACATCATATTGTGTTGAAAGACAATGTCGGACCAATTCCTTGGCAAAGCTCTCATCTTCAACTAATAATATTTGATGCTTTAATTTGTGCATACTTAATAGTAGCACAATTCCTATGCCATAGCAAGCTAAAGGACCTTAAAGTCATTGACAATCATCTGTTTACACATATGTTTATCTATTCTTTAAGTTGTGGGATTTCCCGATTTTGGTTTGTTTTTCCATTTTTTGGAACCCACCTTCCCTTTCCACCGGACAACTAAGACAAATATTTAGCGACAATCGGCATGCGGCGGCCCATACCAAAAGCTTTCGTTGAGATGCGTAAGACGGGCGCGGTCTGGTGGCGCTTAAACTCGTTAATATTGACCATGCGTATGACGCGGCGTACGACTTTATCATCAAACCCTTTTCGGATAATCGTAGAAGGTTCTCGGCGCAATTCTATATATTGATATAAAATGCGATCCAACAAGTCGTACTCGGGTAAGCTGTCTGTATCTTTCTGATTAGGGCGCAATTCTGCCGATGGGGGCTTGGTGATAATATTATTGGGAATAATTTCCCCATCCTGATTCACCCATTTTGCCAGGGCAAAAACTTCCGTTTTGTACACATCACCTAGTACGGATAATCCTCCGGCTAAATCGCCGTATAAAGTGCCATAGCCCACAGCCATTTCACTCTTATTCGTAGTATTGAGCAGAATATTTCCAAATTTATTTGACAACGCCATCAAAATCAATCCACGACAACGACTTTGTATGTTCTCCTCAGTAACATCGAAGGGTCGATTATCAAACAGGGGATTTAAAAGTTGAGTAAAAGAATCATAGGGCTTATGGATTGGAATTGTATCGTACTGAATCCCCAAATTTTCTGCCAGCTGCACGGAATCGTCTATGGAGTGATCCGAGGAAAACCGAGAGGGCATGAGTACAGCACGGACATTTTTAACGCCCAAAGCTTCTGCTGCCAGCACTGTGGTCAGCGCGGAGTCAATCCCCCCGGACAAGCCGACAATCGCGCTTGAAAATCCTAGCTTTTTAAAATAGTCCCGAATACCACACAGAAGAGCTTCGTGGATCAATTGCATTTTGTGCTTGGGGCGTTCCTGATCGCGTGGCTGATCAGAAATTTCTTTCAAATCATACACCGCGAGATCTTCTCTAAAGTATTTCATTTCATCGTACACCCGACCCTGACCATCAACGACAGCAGATCCGCCATCGAATATTAATTCCGTCTGAGCGCCCACGTGGTTAATATAAAATATCGGCAGTCCATAGCGTTTCCCGTTGGCTTTTAAAATATCCATCCGGGTCCTTGACTGTTCGAATGAAAAAGGGGAAGCGCTCAAGTTTAATATAAAGTCGGGACCTTGTGATTTCATTTCATCCAATGGGCGAAAAGTATACATGGGGTCGAACTCCTCATCGGACAAGCCGCCAACGGGAACATCCCAAATGTCTTCACAGATGGTAAGGGCAATTTTTTTTCCTTTGAACTCAACTACTTCAAAAGACTTGGCCGGCTCGAAGTATCGATATTCATCAAATACGTCATAGGTAGGTAGCAGGGCCTTGTACTGTTGCGCCAGAATTTTACCCTCGTGCAAAAAGTAGGCCGCATTAAACAGCGGCTTTCCCTCCGGCACCGGATTGGTCGCAGGAGCTCCCACGACGACAGCTATGCCACGAGCGGCATCTGCCAGCGTTCGTATTACGGCATCAGATTCTTCCACAAAGCCTTCAAACTCTAAAAAATCTCGTGGGGGATACCCACAGGTAGCTAATTCGGCAAAACAAACGATATCTGCTCCTTGTTCCTTCGCTACCTCTATTTGCCGAAGCATTTTCCTCTGATTCGACTCGAAATTGCCGATGTGGTAGTTTATTTGAGCCAGTGCTATTTTCATTCCTTTCCTGTCTTCTTCAATGTTGGGCAAATATAACCAAAATCACCGGCGGGAGTTGTCACGAAACACTCAATTTTAGGAGGGAAGTCCGAGATCTAGGCTCGATTCAGGGAAGAGGCTTCCGAGGATTGATGCCCTAAAAGCAATTGAAAAACCACAATCATGACCGAGGTCCAAATAAAAGCGGGCAATACCGGAAGTGCCGATCCCATCCAGCCCGGCATTTCCTCGGAAAAGGTCAACGAAAACAATAAAATTTCTCCACTTACCAAAGCTAGAGTGCAGGCTAAAGCAGATACCTTCTTCCAATAAAAAACTGCGACCAATACGGGAAATAACAAGGCACTCCCAGAAAAAGTAACCGTAACCATTGTAAAGATACTTCCGGGCCGATACCAGGCCATTAGTAAACCCACTGCGGCAAGTATAACGACAATCCATCGCGCGACAAGCACTTGTTGTTTCTGCCCGGCTTCCGGTCGGATATATCTCAAATAAACATCGCGCGTGCCTATACTAGATATAGCGATCAAAATACTATCGACCGTACTCATAAAAGCAGCGAGCGCCCCCGTTAAGATCAGCGCAGAAAAGGCCCCTGGGGTGTATTTGTACAGCAACATGGGTAAAACACCATCTGATTCCCGTGGCCCCAGTGCTGGAAAGTCAATATGTCCCATCACGCCAATGGTCACGGGCACGATAAAAAGCAGCGGCGGTATGATGGTGTAAATCACAGTTGTCTTTTTGAAACTTCGCAAATCGCGTCCCATCAGAAAACGCATGAAAATTTGAGGGAAGACGGGAAAACAGGTGGTCCACAACAAAAGAAAACTCACCCACTTTAAGGGAGTGTAAAAACCATCTGCCGTCGGGTCAAATAATTCCGGTTTTTCTCTGTATAGCAAGGTGTTGACAGACTCTATGCCTCCGATAGAGTACCCTAAGACCACGAAGGCCGCAACCATCAAACTCAGCATGATGATTCCATTTTTGATGTCCATGATGACGATGCCCCGCATACCTCCCATCAACACATAAACGACGATAAATACCGTCATCAAAGCAATGCCGAGATGGTAGCTGATCTGTCCATCGGTCATGGTTTCCAAAATCAGGCCCCCTCCAATGGCCTGAACTGCTAAGAAGGGTATCATAAACAGGCACATACACAGCATAAATACAATAGACAACAAATCGCTATTGGTTTCACCACGAACCATTTCCACCGGGGTCATATAACCTTTCCGCTTGCCCAGATGCCAGGCTTTATTGCCAATTACGTAAAACGTCAGTCCTGCAAAGGAGGTACCGAAGGCCATCATAGCATAATAACCATAGCCCAATTGATAGGCCTCGCCGGCAAAACCCAGGAAAAAAAATGCGCTAAAATTGGTAGCGATGAGTGTAAAAAACAGCGCCGCGGTTTTCAAGTTGCGATTGGAAAGAAAGAAGCTTTCTGCACTCGTCTGTCGCCGAGTGTAAAAATAACCCAAAAAGAAGGTTAAACCGAGATACAATAACAAAATTAGATATGTCATCCCTATTCTTCTTTTTCTTCTTTCCAGTACCATTTTGTAAAGGCCCAAACAGAAGCTGTGAAGCCCAAATGCAGGAGCATAAAAGGAAATATCCAAAAGGGTAGGCCTAGAAAAGAAGGCCTGTCGTCTGCAAAAAACATGAGGTACACTACGGCTGCTCCAGCAAAAGCCGTAAATAGAATCACCCAGAATATTCCTTTTCGTATCATACTATATATCCGATCCCAAATAATACGACAAAAAGTAAACTAACCCATGCCATTTCCCGCAATAATCCGTCGATTTTTTTACTTTCCTCATATGCAAATAACAAGTAAACAATGCGAATGCAAAAAGGGAGCAGTAGCAAAAACCACCACGCTCCTCCGTCTTCTAGCAAAGTGTATAGAATTGCCGAAAGTAAACCGCCAGCTAAAAGGAAAAGATGATACATTCTTGACCAGAAATGCCCCAAATGTACGGCTAGAGTTCTCTTGCCCACAGACTCATCCGAATCAATGTCGCGAATGTTATTGATATTGAGTACCGCTACAGCAAAAAAACCACAAGAGCTGGCGGGCAGCAATAGGTTGACCGACAAGCTATGCGTCTGTAAAAAATAAGTGCCTAAAACCCCTAACCAGCCGAAAAACAAAAAGACGGACAGATCTCCCAGGCCCCAATATCCATAAGCGCGCTTGCCCAATGTATAATGCAGAGCGGCCCAAATGGCTAGCAAACCCAAAGCTAAAAAACTCAAAAATATCCAGAGATTCGGCTGAGCCACTGCAATTAATGCTACTCCTGATATAAAGCTCAATCCTCCAATCACCCGAATCGCTCGTTTCATAGCCGCCGGCTGAATAAGGCCTAATTGCACCATGCGCGAAGGCCCGGTGCGCTGATCTCCGTCAGCTCCTTTCTCAAAGTCTCCTAAATCATTGGCCAAATTCGAAAGCAGTTGTAGTAAAACCGCTGTCAATATCGCCAGTCCGAGCACCCTCCCATCCATTGTTCCTTCTCTGTACGCCAGCACTCCGCCCATACCAATGCAGGCCGCCGCAAGTGGAAAAGCGCGAGGGCGCGAGGCTCTCACCCAATAAGAAAAGGGTATTTTACTCATATCTAACACTCAGATAATACATACTGCCAATCATCGGAGCCCCATAAATCGTAATATATTCCTGTCGAAATACATTACTCGCTCCAATTTTCAATGTGGTGCGCCAGTCCGGTAGCGCATAACTCACAGACACATCCGATGTATTAAATGAAGGGATAAGGGCTTCTCCAAAATTGCTAAAATAGTTATAAGAGCTATTATATCTGAAATTATAGTGCGCGCCCCATCGCTCATTTGGCCCCAGGCGTTTGGCGGAAAGAGTGGCTGTTGCCCGATGTTCCGGTAAATTAAACTGCAAGCTGCGCAAAAAAGCAGCTTTATCGGCCGAGGGGTCTTCTGCATTGGGGTCGGGCTCGTAGTCAGGACTATCGTAGTCATTCCAATCATAGGTCAAGCCCAAAGTGAGATTTTGCGTCAGCACATAATCGAGTCCCAATCCGGCGCCGTAGCCCACAACAGTTTCCTCGCGGTTTTGACGAATGGCAAAAATTTGAAAATCCTCCGGATGCTCTTCCGGTCGGAAGAACACATTGGGCCGATTGATGAAATTCTGATACTGCGTACCGTAAGCGGAGAGATCAATATACAATCTGTTTTTTACATGCGTGCGATAGCCCAGCTCCAGGCTGCTATTGCGCTCGGGCTGAAGTGCACCAAATCCTCGACCATCTGCCTCCAATATATCCAGCATTTGATATTCAGTGCCACTGGGGCCCCGATACACAAAATTTTCAAGTGACCGACGTGCCGTCCCAATATTCGTAAAAGTGGATGTCAACTGCAGCCGAAAAAAGCCCTCCTGAATGCTTGGGTTGCGAAAACCGGTCAGGTAGGACGCTCTAAATATATGATCGCGTTCCCTACCTGCTTTGAGGACGGCTGTAATCCGGGGCGACCAATTCAATTGGTAGTCTGTCTGCTTGTCAGCGCGCAGTGCAGCAGTTAGTCTCAGGCGGCGCTGAATAAACTCTCTGGATGCCTGTGCATACCCCGCCATTTGATTGACGATAATAGGTTCGCCAAATCCGAGGGGACCATCGTTGTAAAACGCCCCATCGCTATTGACTTTAATGCGGCGATAATTCACCCCCACTTGCAACTTAAAGGGCAATTGCTCCTCAAAGTCGTAATCCAGGTCCATATTGGTATAGCTCGAGTAGTCCACAGCTTGAGATCCGGCGATCAGCGTCGAATTCAATCCCGAGTAATCCGTATTTCTGGAGGTCGCTGCCAGAGCTGCCTGAAAGTCCTGATCATTGAACTCCTCGCCGCCCGGCATAAACCGATCGGCAAAGCTGCGCGCCGATTGTAAAGAGCCCGTACGCTGATATTCAGAGGAAAAATCAGCTGCCCATAAATCATTGGGACGCAGGGCTTGCTGAATGGCATTGGCTGCATTGGCTGCCGACCAGGAGCCCCTGAAGTTGTCCAATTTGTGACGGTATATACGGCCAGTAAAACCCTTATAACTCGTACGCAGTAAATGCATGCGTTGTAAATAATCGAATTGTGGGAAGGTGGAGCTACTCCGAATCATCCAATCGCTGTAAGAATGCTTATAAGTGTACTCCCATTCCCAGTCTTCTGTCGGTCGATAGAAAAAAGAAAAGTTACCGCGAAAGGACTCCATCTCATTATTATTTACCTGCGGAATGGTAAACAGGTCCTTTTCCCGAATTCCCGTGCGCGTGAGTGGTGCTCCCTGGATCATCAGTGTATCACTACCCGGACCCACCAAAAAATCTATACCCGGCAGGGTTCCCACGCCGTTCCCGTATTCATTGCCCAGACTATGCACACCATCGTGAGCAATAAAGCCCTCTTCCGGCGGCTGGTCCGGAAAATCACCGCGGTCATCGTAGCGGCCTGCGGGAATGCGATGACTTTGATCATCGCCAATCCAGTCGTGATATTGACGAAAGCTCAAATCCATTTTGAAAGCGAATTTTTTCGAAAACACATGCCCCAGACGAAAGTCTTGTTCAAAATAGGGATTGGTGCCCGCCGCTTCCTGCACCGTCACCCCTGTTTTCGTCTGGAAACTAAAGCCGGGGAAATCAAAGGGATTCTTAGAACTAAAGCGCAGTACTCCGTTAAAGGCATCTGAACCATATAAAGCCGAAGCCGCTCCATGCACTAATTCCACTGAGGACAGGTCCAAATCCGATACCCCCATGGTATTGGCAATGGCCAGACCAATGGGATTGGTCATATCAAATCCGTCAAGTTGCTGCTTGAACCGAAAGTTCCCCGGGTCTGAAAAGCCCCGAGTATTATAGGAAGGTAGGGACAAACTCGAGGTCTGCGCCTGAATGCCGCGCATGGACTGGACGGACTCATAAGCATTGACCCCACCCATACTTTTGAGCTCGGCTCCAGTCAGTTTATAAATAGCCACCGGAGCTTCCATAATTTTCTCTCCGTAACGAGACGCACTCACCACCACCTGATCCAGGCTACTCGCCATACTTTCCAGTCTGATTTTTAGACCCGAGCCCGCCGCATCCAGTTCAATTCTTTTATCCCTATACCCAATGGCAGAAATTAATAAAACATAGGGAGGTTCCAGCTTTGTCGTCAACTCGAAGGTTCCCTCTTCATCGGTAGCAGTGCCTATTGTAGTACCCGCTATCGCCACGTTTACATTAGATAAGACCTCACTTCCATCAGTAATCGTGCCACTCAGGGTCACTTTTTGCGCAGCGCCCAATGACAGCCAAAAACTTAGTAAGATAACTCCAAAAATTTTATCCATACAGCAACTTCATTACCCTAAAAATATTCAACAAAATTAACTTTTCTCTCCATCAATACAAGAACTCCCTGCATTTGTTCGACTCCCTCCAGTTTTTAACAGCAAGTCGGCCAATTTTTCATTCTCCTTGTCTATCTGTTATTTGGGCGTGCCCTCTCGCACGCCAGCCAGCTGGTCGGCTCGAGGTCGGTCCCCTCCGGGGTTCCGTACTCGATACGAGGCGTCCACTAGTTGTGGACGCCTCTCCCTTCGCACCGCACTACCTGCGGCAGTGCGCCCTCCGGGCACCTCACGCGCTTCCGCCCCTGGCGGAAAAGGCGCGCGCACAAGGCAGACTTTTTCTTGGAGTGGGGATGTCCACAGTTCCGCCGCTCCATTCGCAGGGACCGCTTGCTGCGACCTATTCTTTGCCCATTTTATCATGGCTCGCCATGATAAAGATTGCACACCCACAGTGCTCCCAGTAAAAGGGAAATCCCAACTGTACATTTATACCTAGCAAAAACAAAACCCACCGTCATTCCGCCTGCCCCTCCCCAACGAGTATCATATAGATTTATGGATCTACTTTGGACACTCACGCCTTCCGCGTGAATTCCCATGTCGAATCGAAACATTCGCGTCAGCGATGGGTAAGGCCATCCGCTTGCTGGCGGATGGGTCCAAGTCCCCACAAAAATTTGTGGGGCGCAGGACCGATAGCCTGGACCGTAGCGCCCCCTCGCCAATGGCCGAGGGGGGACGCCCAAATAATTAAAAAAATATGCCCATCGAAGCTATGAACTAAAAGGATGAAAACCCCAAGATAAGGATACTATAGTCTGCCTTTTAACATGTGATTCCAGTACAAGTAGGGTAAGCCGTATTTTTTAAGTAACCACATGCTGTATCGCTCTTTGGTAGTGTCGACAAAAGTGGAAATGAGCGGGTCGCTATCGCGTACATTATTGTACTTGAATTCCGCTAGCACCATGGATCCATAGCCTGTTACTAAGGGGCAGCTGGAGTAGCCTTCGTATTTTGAAGCGCTCAGTTTTTGATGCTCCATGAGCTCCATGATGTTGTCCACTACCACTGGGGCTTGTTTTCTAATCGCCGCACCGGTCTTAGCGGTCGGGAGAGCTGCGGAATCTCCTAAAATAAAGACATTCTCATAGGTTTTATGCTGTAGGGTATTGATGTCTACTTCGCCGAAACCTTTGTTGGGGCCATCGGCATAGACCAATTCCGAATTTCGCAAAAAGTCCGGCGCTTTCTGTGGGGGGGCTGTGTGCAACATATCGAAGGGTAAAATCAGATGGTCTCCTTCAATTATTTTTTCACCCAGGCTATCGTCCAATTCAATGTTTGCCTTCTCTACATCAGTGATTTTGAATGTGACCGTTTGATTCGGACCGTCTATTGCAATGGGTTTGTGAAAGGGTTTGAAATAGATATTCCGCTCTTCTATAATTTTATTGAGTGTTTTTGCGAAATCTTCTACGCCAAAGATCACTGTGCCCGGAGTGGCGAACACCACATTGACGTCGTCCCTTACTCCTTGTTTTCTAAAATAATGCTCAGACAAGTACATAATTTTCTGCGGTGCACCTCCACACTTGAATGAGGCGCCAGGCTGGGTAAACACAGCTTGTCCTTTCTTCGTGCTTTGCAGAACTCTCCAGGTGTGTTTTGGGTCAGTATATACACTGCAAACACCATTTTCACCGAGGGTCTCTTTCAGCCCTTCGATCTGCTCCAGATCGTTGATCAAACCGGGTGAAACTATTAAATAATCATAGGTATAGCTTCCTGATGCGGCGGTTTCGACCTAATTTTCCCTGGGATTTACGCCCGTCGCTTTATCCTGGATCCACTCTACACCTTTGGGAATGTACCGCTTCTCTTCGCGAATCGTTTTTTCATAGTCATAGGTGCCCGCGCCGACTAATGTCCAGGCCGGTTGATAGTAGTGTTTGTCCGAGGGCTCAATTATCGCGATGTCCAGAGATTTATCCTTTCGCTTGAGTTGAGCAGCGGTCATAATGCCTCCGGTGCCGCCACCGATGATAAGAATTTGATGATGTCCCATGATTTTGGTTGTTTGATTCCTTTTAAAGATAAACATAATTGACTTAAGACTCAGTGACTGTTGTCACATAAGGCCTTCTTTTATAACACAAAAAGTAATCTCCAAAAATGCATTCTATTCTCATGATTAGATTCTATTCTTTACACAGAAAATTTTTGCTTAATTTACGATTGAAATAAGACCCTTGTTATGATCCCATTAGATGAACTCCGCCATATGATTCCCGCCATTGCTGACATGAAGTTGTTGGAAGAAATCAGCCGTCAGGGTCAGGTCCGTAGATTTAAAGCGGGAGAGTGGATTATGGAGCCCGGTCAGTATATGAATTCCGTTCCCATTGTAATTGAAGGGAGCGTAAAAATTCTCCGGCCGGACGCGGATGGCAAAGAGGTTTTTCTCTATTATCTGAACCCCGGAGATACTTGTGCCCTCTCTCTCACCTGTTGCAATGCCAATTTGCCCAGTGAAATTCGCGCGGAAGCTGAAGAAGACAGCGTCATTATAGCGATTCCTTTAAAAGCGCACAATGATTGGTCTCGTGAATACAGTCAGTGGAAGGAGTTTGTCGCATTGACCTATCAAAATCGATTTCAGGAATTGCTTCGTGCGATTGACGACATTGCCTTTAAGAACATGGACGAACGCTTGCTCTCCTACCTTACATCTAAATCGTCACAGATCAAGTCCCGGACCTTGCGAGTTACCCACAGTGATATTGCCCGAGAACTGGGTACTTCCCGAGAGGTCATTTCCCGCTTACTCAAAAAGTTGGAAACAGAGGGCTTGGTGCAATTGGGCAGAAACCGCGTCGAGCTGATGGACCGTGTAAACTAAAACCTTTTTTTCAAAACCTATTCTTTGCTGATCACTGATATGTTATATACCTGGTCAGTTGATGATTTCTTTCGCAAATCTCTCCTTCTGTAACAACAGTCACGGAAAGGGATCCAGGCCTGCTTTATCTTTGTATCAAAATGAAAAGCAATGTTTGGAATATTCAATAGAACCGAAAAGAAGTATAAAGATATCTCGTCCTCCGACTTTCAAAAGATAGTGGAGAGCAGAAAAGATGTCAAAATTGTTGATGTGAGATCTGAAATGGAATATCGCGGTGGTAAAATAAAAGGCGCCCAGCTCATTAATATGATGGCCGGGGACTTTAAAGACCGCTTGCTGCGATTGCCCAAAGACCAGGCTATTCTGCTCTATTGCCGATCCGGTAATCGCAGTGCTATGGCTGCAGGGATACTTGGAGAAGCCGGATATTCTGAAGTGTATAATTTACAAGGGGGATTGCTCTCCTGGAGTGGTCCGGTCGAAGCATAAATATAGGCCAGAAAAAGCCTGTAAAACGCTATATCTTTTGTGATTATTTGAGCAGAGCAAGAGGTCTTGTTCTGCTCTTTTTTCTGTAACAATTAATTTCTATCAACTATGAAAGCGCTAAGTGTTCTCTTCTTCACCATGTTTTTATCCTCCATTCTATGGGCACAGGACATCAGGCATGAAGTGGTGAAGAGAGACAGCACCAGCGGGTTCTTTGAGAGTGGGCACTTCCACTTTCACTCCAGAACGTATCTCATGGGCACCTATAATCGCGATGAGCTTAGTGATTATGGCGCCTGGGCTGCGGGAGCGGGTTTGGGCTATGTAAGTCCGGAATGGAAACATTTCAGTTTTGGTTTTTCCGGCTTTTTTATCTTCAAGTTATGGGAACATAACCTCAACACAAAAGATCCTCTTACCGGCGGTACAAACCGCTATGAGGTGGCGCTCTTCGATATGGAGGACCCGGAGAATAGCACAGACTTAGATCGCCTGGAAGAGCTTTTTATTAAATATCGTCGCGGTTCCTGGTCCTTTATTGCCGGTCGGCAACATATAGAAACCCCTTTCCTTAACGGCCAGGATAATCGGATGCGGCCCAATATTTTTTCCGGCTTGTGGACAGAATGGGAAGTGGAAAACGTTAAGTGGGAAGCGGGTTGGCTGAATAGCGTCAGTCCGAGGGGCACCGTGGATTGGTTTGGTCTCGAAGAGTCTCTGGGTGTGTACTCCTTTGGAAAAAATGTCGATGGTTCGGCCTCTCAGTACAAGGGGAACTCAAGGACCGCAGGTGTTTTTATATTGGGCGGACACTACGAGCGGCCATCCTGGAAATTTCACACCTACCACTATTACACGGAAAATATCTTTCATTTGTCTTATGGTGATGCACTGTATAAGTACAAAAGGGGTAAGGAAAGTGAGTGGTTTATAGGCACTCAATGGTTGTACCAGCAACAGGTTCAAGAAGGCGGACAGCCCGATCCACAGAAGTCGTATATTCAAGAGGGGGAATATACCTGGGGCTCAGGTGCCACAATAGGTAGTCGTCAGGGGCGTCATCGCTTGAGCTACAATATGCTTTACCTGCACGACTCCGGTCGCTTTGTTTTTCCCAGGGAGTGGGGAAGGGAGAAGTTTTGGGCGAGTTTGCCACGAGAACGCTTTGAAGGTGCCGGGGGATTATTTGCACAATCAATAAAGTGGGAAGGGGAGTGGCTCGGGGAATCACTGCACTCTATGGTTGGTTCCGGTTGGGTAATACGTCCCGACCCGCAGGATGCGGCGCTTAATAAATACGGCCAGCCTTCCTTCTACCATATTGTCGCCCAGGTAGATTATGATTTTTCTTTCCCTCTCGCCGGACTCAAATTCAGTGGGCTGCTGGTATATAAGGGCAATGCAGAGGGCCAACCCATACCGGACTTGATTGCCCTCAACCGGGTAGACCTCTGGCACTACAGTGTAATTATAGATTATTTATTTTAGGCAGGGGCTCGATCTATTTCGCTTCGTTCTCTCGACGGATCTCTTTCGAAAAATCCAGCCCCACAAACTCTAACACACGTTCCTTCGCCTCTGCAACAGCCTGTTCCAAGTCTTTATTTACAATACAATAATCGAATTCCGGGCGAAAGGTCAACTCAAATTCAGCCCGACTGAGCCGTTCTTCTATAGATTCCGGAGTTTCCGTTTTGCGGTTATTCAGGCGTTCCCGTAAGACCTCTACTGATTCGGGTTCTATGAACAAGGACAAACATCGATCTCCATAAATAGACTTTAGATTACTCGCCCCTTTAACATCCAGGTCGAAAAGTACCATTAAGCCTTCCTTCCAAATGCGATCCATTTCCGAGCGCAATGTACCGTAGAATTTTCCGGGATATACCTCCTCGTATTCCACTAAAGCGTCTTTTTCTATCAACTCCCGAAAGTCGCTGGTAGAAAAAAAGTAATAATGCTGACCCTCTTTCTCATAGGATCGGGACGCTCGCGTTGTAGCTGAAATAGAAAAGGTGAGAAAGGGAAACATATCCAGCAAGCGGTGAGCTATGGTCGTCTTGCCAGCGCCTGAAGGTGCAGTAAGTAAGACCATTTTTTTAGTATCCTTCATACTATGTTTGCGACTTGCTCCTTAATTTTCTCCAAACTTTCCTTCATTTGTACCACGAGCTGTTGAATCTCAAAGTATTGTGCTTTTGAGCCCAGCGTGTTTATTTCTCTCCCCATTTCCTGACTAATAAAATTGAGTTTTTTGCCATGCTCTCTTTCAGGGCTATCAAATTGTTCCAAAAAATATTTGCAGTGTTGCTGCAATCGGACTTTTTCTTCTGAAATATCAAGCTTATCTAAGTAGTACAAAACTTCTTCTTCGTAGCGTTGAGTATCTATATCTCCTTTATCCAGTCGATCACTCAACTGCTTCCACAAGCGCTCTCGAACCTGTTCATGGCGTTCTTGTTCAAAGGGCTCAACCTGTTGTAGTAAAGATAGGATGTGCTCGACATGCTGTTGTAAATCCAGTCCGGTCGCCCGACCTTCTTCTTCCCGAAAAGCATCTAATTTTTCAAGTGCCAGAGTTAACGCCCCACTAGCCGATCGCGCCTTTTCCTCCGATAGTTCTTCTTCGGCACTCACCAATACATCGGGAATTCGCAATATACTGGAGACCGTTTCTTCCACTTCGAATCCCAGTTCTTGTCCCAGACCTTGAATCTGTTCATAATACCGTCTGAATTGCCTTTGGTCGATTTCGTGCGCTTCCTCTTGAGTACCCATGATGTTGACATTCAGGTCAAATTTACCACGGAGTCCAACCGCTCTGATTTGTCGGCGAAAGTGCATCTCTTGTTCTTTCAATTGCTGAGGAAGGCGGCAGCGAATATCCAAACCCTTACTATTCAAGGATCGAATTTCTACTTGCAATTTCCCTTCGCCCCAATCGACTTCTCCTTTGCCGTAGCCCGTCATTGACAACATCATACCTTTCTGTTTTATGTCGCGCAAAGATAGTACTCAATGCGCGAGCTAACTAATTTTAAGCCTTTGGCCTTTTACAGCCCGACAAAGAAAGCAGCTTTTTTAGCCATATCGGTAGTTTTTAAGCTTTTCTGTTAGCAATAGACCACTTGTATTATTCGGTACTCCCAGAGCTGTGCGCCAGGAAGTCTGCCCCTAACAACTGCTGAGCCCGTTGGACAGAAACACGCTTTGATGGCCGTGCAACTTTTGTATCTACTTTAGGATCGTTCAGAAACTGGCTATAAAACGCTTTGCGCGTTTGATTATTGACACTTACGATATTTAGCACCTCACCCCAAACCTCTTTTCGGATCACGCGCAATATGCTTTCTACAGCATCTCTTTGGTGTGTCATATTGACATAGGCCGTCGGGTTTTTAATTGTGCGATCCTTCATAAATCGGCCGGGCGAACGTCCCGGTCCGTATAATCCACCAAAACGCAGAATCGTTGTGGGAAAGGGAGCTTCAGACCATAACTCTTCCAACTTTTTGATCTGGATTCCGGTGTGTCGGGAAGGAATGGCCTCCGCATCTGATTCTGTAACCCATCCTCCACTGGCAGAGTAAACAGAAGTAGAGCTCAAAAAAATTGCTGCCCGCACCCCCAGTTCTTCTCCAATTTGTATGGCTGATCGAATCATTTCTTCTGCTTGCTCCTCTCCGCCTCTTGGGGGAATGGTGTACACAAGGATATCCGTTAATGGAAGTTGCGATACAGGGGGAACCTCCGGTAGGCGAAGAACCTGGGCGTTCACACCTTTTTCCCTAAGAATCTGCGCCTTTTCATAAGTCGTCACGCTGCCCCAAACGGAAACTCCATGTTCCTGCAAAGACTCTGCTAATCTCTTTCCTACCCACCCTAAGCCAAAAATGCCAACGGACTCAGAAGGATTCTCTTCTCTCTCATTCATAAACTGTGTTTCTCTTTCGTACAACGAAAGCAAAAATACACGTTCAGTACCTTTTTTTTGCTACTTAACATAGGTCAATGCATGCGGGAAAGCTCGCCCTTACATTTGTGTCAACAAAACAATAGTTAACTATGAAACATCTAAAAATAGAGTTTTTCATAACGGTTCTAATTTTAATAAGCTACTCTGTATTCGCTCAGAAAAACCAGAACCCTGCATACTCTCATCAACCACATTGGAATTACTATTGCAGTTTCGGCGGTGGATTTAGCAGTCTTTCCGGGCTGCCCGATGGAGTTTATCAGGATGGTCACTCCAATTTACAAGTGGGAGGATTTCTTGAACGTAGTTTAGGTTCCAGACATTCTCTTTTGAGCGGTTTAGAGTTGGAACGATCAACGTATAGTTTGGATGCAGATATCCAAATCATTGATAAAAAAGCTGTGAGTGCTCAAACTATATCTGATGACATTAAATACACGCGCATAAAACACTCCTCTATCAATATTCCCCTTCACTTGAGATTGTACAGGCATCCAAACACTTCCCGGCAACATTCCAATGCCTACATACAGTTCGGTGGGCGCTTAGGGTGGACTGGGGGCGCTGACTTTAATTATCGGAGTGGCGGGGAGAAGTTTAGCCGCTCTCTATCTGAAGGAAGCCGAAACTTTATTTGGCAGGTCGAGTTCATGCTTGGCTTTAAAGGAGAGTTTTTTGATTGTCTCGGGCTTCTTAACAGTTCTTCTCTAGGAGTAATTTATTCTTTGGATCCATTGTTCAGCTCAGAATCTGAGGTGAATTTACAGCCACTGCATTTTAGCTGGCGCTTCATATTTTAATGAAGTACGAAGAGAAAGATGAAAAAAACACTCTCTATAGCGAGAATCCTTAACTCTTCTCTCGAGGAAAAAAGGTTGTAGAAAGTAAATACGAGTATTTAAGAAAAACCTGGGCTGGGTTGGTCACCGCCGTCAGCACAGCCCAGGGACTGCTATAGGTTCGACAGGCAAGGTCTCTAGAAGAAATAGATTTCAGCAAATCGCGACCCAAAATGCCCGGAAGGGTATCGGGAGTTTGAGCGTTCCGAATCCACTGGGCATTCAGCTTTTTGCGGGCCTCTTGTTTATTTCCCGCTTTGAACGGAACCCATAAGTGCTGAACATCCACATTCTGAGATTCTCTACTCACCCATGCCAATACTCCGCGTTCTGATAATTGAAGCTTTCCAAAATAACTGGCGTTCCCGTGATGAATTTTTATGTTACCCGACTCATCCAACATGCAATTCATACTTTTTGGTGCAAAATGTCGCTTTTGAAATCCCAATGCATGAGTCAACTTATAGGTCGCTTCTTTTGCGACCCAATATTTCGCCAATTCCTCTTTTTTTCTACCCTGATTTAACCAATAGTGATATTCCGATGTAGAAAGTATTTTTTCTGCAATACGTTCGTATCTCTTCCAATGATTAGAAATAAAAATACGAGACATAAAGTCGTTAGCTATCACTGCTTGGATTGAATCAATTGAACAGCTGCTCCAACCGTAAGCATGCTTTCCGCCTCTTCATCGGTGATTTCGATATCGAATTTATCCTCAATATCCAAAATGATATCAACGATATGTGCTGAGTTAATATTTAAGTCTTCCATAAGATCCGAATCGCTATCCAGACTGTCTGGTAGTTTTCCTTCTGGAATATAAGGTAGAATAATTTCAGAAAGCTGGTCTTTTACGGATTCGAAAGTCATAAAGTTATCGTATTATTCTTATTATCATTTCACCTTAATTGGTTCTTGACTCTACCAGAGCGAATCGCAACTCTACTCGACGACCGTTCTTTGTAAACTCCATGGTGTCGCATAATTTTCGAATGAGGTACACTCCCCGGCCGCCACAACATTCGATATTATCTCCACAGGTGGGATCGGGCAGGCGTTCGTAATCAAATCCCTGTCCTTCATCCTCAACAGTAACGCTCAGTTCTGTGGGGGAGTTATTCACGTGAATTCGCACGTATTTATTTTTATCTTTCTGATTGCCGTGAATAATAGCATTACTCACCGCCTCCGTCAATGACACCATTAAGTTACATTTGAGATCGTCGGATAATTGAAATTGCTCGGCCCAATGATCCACCAAGGACTGTATCTCACAGATATTTTCCGGTTGAGAAGCAATTTTATGCATAAAACAAGGATACTTTGAATGATTCTAGTTTTGTAACCTATTGAAGGGAGGAATTGTTCCCCAACTCTTCATAATACCCTTCGACTAGTCCTCGATAAAAGGGGTGAACGCTTGGTGAAACTGTCCGGATCTGTTCAATAGCGGCCTCTCTTTCCTCCAAATATTTTTCTAATTCGGGTGGCTTTTGTTGTCTTGCTATTTCTCTTGCCTGCTCTGCTTTTCTCTCTTCTTTTTCTTCCCGTTGACGCTCGGCATCTTCACTTTCCAATAGCCGCGTAACGATATCTCTCTGGCGATTAACCATTTCATTGGTCAGTCGCTTATTTACCAAATCCGTCTCTATTTCATCCATTTGGTCGATAATTTCCTGCAATTCTTTATCTCCCTGGCCGACTTCACTTTTCTCTGCCTGGAAGTCACGTAACATTTTTTTGAGTTTCGCTTGTTCGCGAGCCATTTTGGCAAATTCTTCGGCTTGACCTTCTTTATCGCCGGATTTTTTGCCTTTATTCTCCTCCGCCTTTTTCTTCATTTCCTCATTCAATTTTTTCTGGCCTTCTGTAATTTTATCCAAAGGCATTTTCCCTTTTCCTTCCCCGGGTTTCAATGAAGGTTTAGGCTTAGAGCATTGTTGGCTTCCGGGCATCATATCAGCCATTTGCTCCTGCATTTGTTGCATGGCATCGCTGAGCATAAGAGCCAGGTCATTGACATTTTTCATTGCGAGTTGTTGGTGGCGGCCGGCTTCATTTTTCTCTCGCTCCGCCAAATGTGAAACGGATTTAGAAAAATGCTCTTTAACATCGCTGATTTTCTCCAATATGAAACTCTCAATTTGAAGGTTACGTTGACTCAGCGCCACTAAGCTATCTTCTACGATTTTAAATTGCTCTTCAAGAGCAAATTGATCCTGAGTCAATGCCGTAAAGCGCGGGGTTAAAGGATTGGTATTATCAAAAGAGAGGATGAGGTTTTCCTGATCAAATGAAACTAGCGTCAAGTTTTCAAGAATTTGCCTTAGGAGCTCCAAATCTTCTTGCATACCTTCCATAGAAGCAGACTTCATACCCGCAGATGCTTCCTTTTGCATTTTATTCATCTTTTCCCGGGCTTTTTCCTGGTTTTCCCCTGCGTCTTGTTGTTTGTTTTGTTCCAGATTTTCCCTGGCTTCATCCATTTCCTTCTGAATATCTCTCATTTGCTCACGCATTTGTTTCATGTCTACAGGGGTGGGTAATTTCCTGCTGCGTTGATTGAGCTCTTTCATGTCCTCCTGTATTTTTTCAAACGCTTCGTTGAGTTTCTCCTGTTCTTTTTCCAGTTCTTCTGAATCCTCTTCCCCGGACTTCGTTTTCTCTTCCAGTTCCTTTTGTTCTTGTTCCAGATCCGCAATTTTGTTTAGTTCGTTTTGCAAGTCCTTTTCGAACTCCAACTGCTTGAACATTTTTTCCAGACGTTCAGTGGTCATTTCCATTTCGCTCTGGTTTTTGTCCATCTCTTCCATCATATCAAGAGCTTCGTCTTTCTTCATCTCCTCCAAAAGTTCCTTGATTTTTTCCATCAACTCTTGCATTTTTTCATCCTCTGCCGCTTCCTCGAACATTTCATTCAGTTTGTCCTGCTTCTCTTGTTCCTCTTCCGAAAGGTCTTTAGACTCTTTTTCAGCCTCTCGCTTTTCTTCAAACTTCTGCTGAGCCTTTTTCATTTGCTCGTCCAATTTTTCCTGTTGCTCTAGCAATTGCTCAAGATCGCGACGATCTTTCCAATCCATTTCCTTTTTATTGAGAAGTTTTTCCCTAAGCGCTTGAATCTCTTCTTTTAACTTTTTCCTGTCTTCCAGGTTTTTTCGGAGCTGTTCCTCAATTTCATTTTGATTGGCTTTTGTTATCGCTTCATATTCTTCCAAGGTTGGTTTCTTGAAACTCATTACTGCAGAACGCGAAACTTTTGGCCCTCGAATACCGTCATTATCGTACACTTCAAAATAGTAGTTGACTGTTGATCCAGGAGCTAATTGTAAGCTGTCGATCTCCAGGAAATAATCAAAAGCCATTGGATTGCCATTCACAGGCAAGCGTTCTTTAACTACCTTGGGTGTTCCTTTTTTCTGTTGAATTTCATATACAAAGTTGAGGCGTGTCAAGCCATAATCGTCGGCCGCTTCTCCTGCAAAGAAAATCCTCTTTTCGTCCAAACTATCTTTGAAGGCATTGGCTCGAATGGAGGGGTGCTGATCCTCTCTTGTTAGTATTTGGTAGGAGGAGGAGTCCGCTCGATCCAAGTGCTCACTAGAGATATAAATACGATAGCGATCACTTTCTAAAACTCGTTTTTTTAGCTCATATATCTGATATCCAAGGGAAGTTGCTTCATATAGGCTATCTCTATCAAAAGCAATTTCTATTTTTTCTACACCTTCTGTTTCAAACGACCAGATCAACTGACTGCCCTCAGCCACGGTTACGTCCCCCAAGTTTTCAACTTTGCGCGTTGGCAAGGCGGTGTAGGCCGGAGGTTGGATTTCAAGTTGAAAGCCGCTGAGTTCCGGGCGCTCTATAACATTTAGAGTGTATGATTTAGATCGGACTTCTCCTGCAAAAAATCGAAATTCGGTATCGGATTTTACCTGAGAAAAGCGATAGGTAAAAGAACCGTTTTCCTCCGCTGACATGTTATACACATGCTCACCTAATTCGATACGTACTTCTGCTGGGCGGACCTCTCCTACCGTTTTCACTTGTAATTCGTAACTATTATACTGCACCACTTCCAGGCTATCGTTTGTTAGAACAAACTGGAAAGGCGCCGGTCTTTCATACTCAACAGTGTTGTTCAAAATACGCTGGCCACTATCTTGAACTAAGTGGGGCGCCAACCATATGAGGAGTAATAGAAGGAAAAGGGGGGGCAGTGCGTATTTTAGATGTTTCTTGTTCTTACCCAGATCAATCGCTGATAAAAATGGCACCGTTTGTATTTGAGATGCTTTTTGATCAATTCCAGCCAATAACAAGCTGGGGTCCTCCGCTGCAGGAATTTGCTGCTGTAACTGTAGAATATTTAGTAACCGGTCTTCCACCGAAGAAAAGTGCTTTCCAATAATCGTTGCTGCTTGCTCGTGGCTGATTCGTTCGCCCAATTGAAAATACTGAGCGAGTGGGCGACCGATCCAATAGAGCATACTCCCCACAGAAATAGCAATAAAACTGTAAAATAAAAGCTGTCGAACAAAAGTGCTGAACCAAAACTGAGATTCCAAGAGCACAAAGCTCAAAAACAGAGCAATAATAAGCCCTACTGACAATAAGCCTCCCTTGATTATTTGATTCAGATAATACTTCCGAATGAATTGATCGAGTTTCTGTATCAAAGATTGATAATGAGCATTATTGGACATATCTGTTTCCTTACTTGTTATGGTATAAACCTTCCCTTGCGGTAAAGATTGTATCGGGAAAGCTAATTATTAACACTGTTTGCATGATTATCGTTCCCCTTCGTCAATTCGCAGCCTGATTTGCGATAGATAACAACGGTTAAGCCATCATGTTTTGTGAATTCACCGGCTTCCCATTAAGTAACGAAAATACAGATTCTTCCTGGCGCCGACAACTGTCCATAAAAAAGGGGCCAGATTCAAAGTGAACCCGGCCCCAATATGAGGTCTGTCTTCCATTAGGAGAAAGGCTGTTATTCCATCATTTCAATACTACTGCTTATGAACTCATTCAGCGCTTCCCCTTGTAGCATATTTTGATTGAGACGAGCTAAATCAAACAGGTATTTCGCGAAGCGCTCTTTTTTCTCTTCGGAGCGCATTCTCACTAATTTTTGATTAACCAATGGATGATTCGTATTGATGACCAACTCAAACATATCCGGCATTTGATTCATATCCATGCCTTGCATTTGCTGCATTTCCTTCATCCGCCGCATGAACTCCGGTCTTGTAATCATGACTGGGTGATCTTCTGGTGACAGCGCTTCCAATTTCATTTTTTGATTTTCGGGCACTACCGCCTTAAAAATTTGTTCTACCTTCTCTTTCTGTTTTTTATCTAATTGGTCTTCGATCTCTTCCCCTTTATCTATCAACTTATCCGGAGTTGTTGAGTCCACTCGAACAAATCGAATTTTTTCTTCTTTTTGCTCCAACTGCTGAATAAAGTGAGTATCAATTACCGCATCCATGACTAAGACATCATAGCCTTTGGCCTTTGCCGCTTTAATATAACTCGTGTGTGAATTCTTTTGAGGTGTATAGAGGAAGGTTAAAACGTCATTTTTATCCGTTTGCTCCTCCTTAATTTTTTCTTTGTATTCTTCAAAAGTGAGGTATTCGCCCTCTGTGTTCTTTAATAAACTGAACTCCTTTACCTTATCATAGAACTTATCTTCGGAGAGCATACCATACTTCACAAAGACGTTGATCTCATCCCACTTTTTCTCAAAATCCTTGCGATCTTCGTTAAATAAAGCCTTGAGTTTCTCGGCGACTTTCTTCGTGATATATCCCGTTATTTTCTTGACGTTTCGATCCGACTGTAAATAGGAACGAGACACATTGAGTGGAATATCCGGAGAGTCAATGACACCATGAAGTAAAGTCAAAAATTCCGGTACAATTTCTTTCACCTCATCAGTCACATACACCTGATTACTGTAGAGGTGTATTTTGTTTTTTTGTACTTCCAGCTGATTAGTAATTTTCGGAAAATATAGTATCCCCGTTAAGTTGAAAGGAAAGTCTATGTTTAAGTGAATCCAAAACAAGGGTGGGGAGCTATGGGGATATAGTTCCTGATAAAAGTCCCTGTAGTCTTCGTCTTCTAATTCCGTGGGGTTTTCTTTCCAACAAGGATTGGGATTGTTGATAATGTTGGGCACCTCTTTTTCCTCGGCATCATCCCCTTCTCCTTCTGTGATTGTCTTGGTCCCAAACTGGATCTCAATAGGTAAAAACTTACAGTACTTATCCAAGAGTTCTTGAATGCGAGACTGTTGCAAAAACTCTTTTTCCTCGTCTGCAATATGTAAAACTACATCTGTACCCCGCGTCTGTCGATTTCCTTTATCAATTTCGTATGCCGGCTCACCTTCGCAACTCCATTTAGCGGCCGAATCCTCATTTTGATAGGAAACACTATCTACTTCTACTTTTTCTGCAACCATAAAGGCAGAATAAAAGCCCAAACCAAAGTGTCCGATTATAGAGCTATCATCTTTGTATTTTTCCAAAAACTCATGAGCGGAAGAGAACGCTACTTGATTGAGATATTTTTTCATTTCCTCTTCCGTCATTCCCAGTCCAAAGTCACGAATCGTCAAGGTTCCCTTATCCTCATCTAGAATCACCCGGATGGTTAAGTCCCCCAACTCCCCTTCGTAATCACCTTTGCGGGTCAGGGTCTTTATTTTTTCGGTCGCATCAATTGCATTCGCAATGAGTTCTCGAAGAAAAATCTCTTGATCTGAGTACAAGAATTTTTTTATAATCGGAAATATATTTTCCGTTTGTACAGAAATTTTACCTTTTTCCATAATCACGATATTTTAGCTTACTATTATCAAAATACATTCCACCCACTGTGCTCCGCCAAATTGGCGTTTTGGTATGTGCCAGACTCTGCCATTCCGTCTGAATTGAGGATAGTGAGCTACATGTAATTCTAATAATTAATCTAGGATTTTGATTCTCGGTAAACCTAACAAAGGGGGGAATGCAAAGGGCTCCGAGATTGGCCACATTACCTTAGCCCCCGGTAGCACGTCCATTCAAGACCTGGATGTGTTTATTCCTATCAATTTCTCGTTGGGGTAGGTCGGGAACAAAAAATCGAACTCGCTTTACCAATGTAATATCCCGCGAAGAAAGACAGACATTCCAGCACCGTCACTGTCTGTGGTAAGAACTACTTCATAAGAGTTTTCGCCCAATTGATTTGCAATTGAGATCGCCTCTACCTTTACAGGCTCCTTCGGAGTTTCAATGCGCACCCAATGCGTTTTCTTTGGTGTGCTATACAGAGGAACAACACCTATAAAGCTTCCTAAAATATCTCCGTCCTTATATGAGTCCTCTGAAACCTCTACGGAAGAGGTGACGAAAGCGTATTTTCCGTCTGATGTTACCGTTGCACCAGAAAAACCGGACGTCCGTCCATCTATGCTCGGTAATTTAAAGGTCTTGAGTTCTACTGCGGGCAAGGGAACCTTTCCTTCCATATAGGCCAAAAATTCGGAGCAGTCCAGTGTAAACATGTGATTCGATGTACGAGTAAAAAAATACAAGGTGTTTGAAGAAAACGCCAGTCCTTCCAAATTGAATTCGCTTCTTTCCATGCCGGCCATTTGTGCCAAAGTATCATAAAAATGCGTCGTGCTGTAGCGCTTCATCTTTACTGTATCTCCGATCTGAATGTGTACCATGATATCTCTTTCAGGTGATTCTGAGCCGGATCCCAAAGCGATCATCTCATTGGGAGCAATTTGTTCTAAGGCCTCAAAATCGGGCTTTGTTGCTTTGGGCAGTCTCACCATTTTTAATGGCCCGTCATAAGGTATAATTGCCTGTTGCCGAAGGACTTTGAAATCCAAATTGAGATGAAATAGGAAGGGGCTATCATCACAGACTGTGTAGATGTCTTCCCCGAGTACGACTAAGCCCGATGCACTTTGCACTTCTTCTTGAACAGTATACTTCGTCAATTCAAATTCTGCCGTTTGACAACTCATAAAGATTAGGAAGATAAGTCCAAAAAGTGCTCGAGGCATTTTAAGCGGGGTTTTCATTTTAGTTTTGTGCTGACCTTCCATTAAGATACTGCCCGGTTAAAAAAATCAAGCGGCCAATAGGTGAAAATGTTCCTTGCTAATGATTCAACGGCAAAATAGATAGAGGATGTTTTATTTCACTACGCATGAAAAGTACTTTGATCGGCTGAAGTTAGAACGACCCATTGTGTCTGTTCGTCCAAATGAATGCGTTGATTGTGATGCGTGGGTAGTTTAAAGCTCGGGTGATCTGAGGAATCAGATTGGGGCTGAAAATAGCCCAATACAGTTTCTCCAAATGCTCTGACTCGCTCTTCCACCTCGGCAAATGTGGTCGGTCCCGTCCCCAGCTGGTAGTTTTGAGAGGAGCGAAAAACAATTTCTGCTCCATCTACAGTAAACAACTCATTAAACACACTGTACAATTCTCTACGCAGTGACATTTGAGCTAATAAATGACTTACAATAATGGGACCTATAATAACCTCTGTTTGAAAGCGTCGAATAAGGTCCTGATTGCTGGGGTCAGCTAATTCAGTAATAACTTGGGGTTTCGCTTGATATTCTTCCAGTACATCCTGCAGAAGAATATATCCGACAATGGTCCGTGCGTCCGCTTCTTCTTCCTCTGCCAAGCGATCAGACCCCGCCATGACAATTTTTTCAAAATTTTGAGGTTCTAGTCGACGAATTTCTGATTCTTTTACATAATCTGCTTCGAGATGCTTGATGGAGACCCTTTCTTTATTCAACTCCATACCCTGAAGCGCTAGTTGCCTCTCTTCCACCGTGCGAAGGGAAGCCACTGTTATGTCGTATGACTCTCCCGGGTAGGTTCCGAGTTCGTACAATAGCGCCGGTACATGATGATTCCAGCCGAGAACCAGAACTTTTTTATTGATCGACGCTGATGTCTTGGCTGAGATCGGTTTTTGAGTTCTTGGCTCGCCGTTCGATTTTTTATCTGTAATCGGGGGAAGCGAATAATCCGGCTGAATGTCTTCTGCCGTTCGAGCCATCAGGATGATTCGGTCCCCTTTTTCGAGTATGAACTCATCCGGGATGTTGAGTATTGGCTGAAAGCCTTTGCTTTGAGAACGCACTACACCCATAACAATCGCTCGTTGAAACTTCAACCGCCATTGGCTAAGAGGCTCTCCTATCCATTCCGAGAAATTTCTAACAAAAATATTGCTGCGGAAGTTTTGAGCCAAAAGTTGGCTATATACAATAGAAAGTCCCGGGTGGCGTAAGTTCTGTGCCAACAATCGGCTCATGATACCATCGCCGGATATAATTTCCAAGGGGCCGTCATAGGCTCGGTAAGCAGCACTAATTTTACTACTGTCCTGCATCTCTGCTACAACGTAGGGGCGTTTTTTATAAGGAAGTGCAGCGACTTCTACGCTCAATGAGAGCAGTGCTTTAATGGTTTGTATGTCGGGAGTGAGCAGCTTGTTTTCTGGGGCTGTGGCCGCGGGAAGGATAATGGCTGAGGCGTGTGCACTGTCTACGCGCTTGAGGTGTTCCTGATCTATAGCGTGTCCGGATCGAAATATTATTTCGTGGGCTTGATTGCCGATTATCGGGTGATCTTTGAGTTCCTGTACTCTACTGGGATTGACATCATCTGCCAAAATAATAAGTTGAAAGAAGCGTGCACCCCGCGATCTAAGAAATCGATTTAACCGACCTTCTGAGGAGTAAAGTTCTGCAGCAATATGTATGCTTCTGTTCGTCCAACCAAGGATCACAAAATGGTTTCTTGCTACAACCGGAGTTAAGCCTTGTTCGAGGCTTCTGATTTTGCGATTGAGCCATGTAGTAATAATAGCTACCAGCGAGCCCAGGAAGACCACATAACCGGCTACGGTGAGGATGGTAGAGATCACCCGCCGCCAGAACCCTTCATCGTCGCCGAGGTAGCCGGGATCTGTCAACCTCAAAAAGGCCCACCAAAGCACTTCTCCCGCTCCTTCATCTGCATCTGCAACAGGCCAAATCAGCAGTGCGCCCAGGATGGAAATCAAACCAATAAAAGCCGCAACAAATAACAGCTGATACTGTACACCTTTAATAAATTGGCGTTCCAAAAAGAAATGAAATCGCTGTCTGAGTCGGAGTTTTATCATTATTCAGGCCCCTTTTCTTCGGTGATATTACACTTTGTCAGGTCTGATGAAGGTAATAATTATTTTAATATTTATGGTGGCGGGCGTTGGGCCCGCCGCCATCGGGTGAGGGATAGTAAGGGCGCGAACCCCAAAATTTTTGGGGTGCAGCGGTCCCCAGCGAGTTGGGGACGGAACCCCTGCATAGCCCGACCCCACTATTTAGCGAGGCGAAAGCCGAGATTTAGTGGGGTCACCCCATAAAAACAAATTAGAAAAAATTGTTGGCTTAGGTGAATTGAAGAAATTTTAATGAAAAGGCAGAAGGAATTGGGAGTTGTGATAGAAAACTATTATTTTTCATTCAAATACTGATCTTACTCGGGAGAATCATTTTACGTCGAGTGATGGAAATAATATCAAATTATGGGATTTACAAAGGATATACTAGAGAAAAACAAGAAGTGGGTCGATCAAAAACTCAGTGAAGACCGAAATTATTTTGAGGACATGTCCAAAGGGCAATCGCCGGAAGTCATGTGGCTTGGCTGTGCGGATAGTCGGGTGCCCTCTTCCCTGGTAACGGGTAGTAAGCCCGGGGATATGTTTGTGCATCGGAATATTGCAAATATGGTGGTGCATACGGACTTTAATCTCATGAGCGTGTTGTACTATGCGGTAAAACACTTAAAGGTACCTCATATTGTGGTGTGTGGACACTATGGGTGCGGAGGAGTATCTGCGGCGATGACTCACGATGATTATGGCTTGCTGAATAAGTGGATTCGTAATATTCGCGATGTGTATCGTCTGAATCAGGCGGCTCTGGAGGAAGTGACAAACATGAATGATAAAGTCAACTTACTCGTTGAGTTTAATGTCATAGAGCAAGTTCGGCATTTGGCTGAGACTTCAATCGTTCAGGAGGCCTGGAAAGAGGGGCAATCTTGTGAAATTCACGGTTGGGTGTATGATTTAAAATCCGGAGCAATCAAGGATTTGGATTGCTCGATTTCAGATACTTCTGCTATGGAAGACATCTATAAGTTTGATTTTAAGCCGTAGGGTTTTGAAAAGGTTATGCAACAATTCTCTGTAGGTCTGATGGAAACTGCATTTGATTTTTTATTCGAAACAGAAAATTAATAGTGCATCTTTTGACACGCCTGCCGCTATAATATATAGGCCGGAACTTAGGACGCTTAGTCGTTGTGATGTTGTATCGATCCGAGTCAATGAATTCTGAGTCGTTAACTCAAAAACAGGGCTATCCTGAATACACCGAAAACCGCCCGTTCGATCTCTGGCAATGTAGAACACAAAAGGGGGGCTGCATTTTAGGTTTTCGTCCCTCGGTGGCGGTTGCTTTGGGAGCCTCTGTTTCGATTTTCGATGATGAAGATAGAATATTTTTTACCTTTAATCCATATTTTCGGCACAGAGGAGATTCCCTTTTTATCATGAACCTATTGTAATTGGCGCATGCTTTTCAATTCCATTGACTTCGCCATATTTCTACCGATTGTATTTGTTATCTACTGGTTTGTCCTCCAGGGGCGACTTCGTTTGCAAAACCTGCTGATAGTAGTGGCCAGTTACGTGTTTTATGGTTGGTGGGATCCCCGCTTTTTAGCTCTTATTGTATTTAGTACAGTGGTGGATTATTTTATCGGGCTCAGCATGGCTCAAAGTCAACGGGCAGGTTTAAGGAAGCTTCTTCTTTGGGTAAGTTTAGGGGTGAACCTGGGCTTACTGGGCTTTTTCAAATACTACAACTTTTTTCTTGAGAATTTTCAGGCGGCCTTTTCCTTTTTGGGATATGAAATGAGCGCTAGTTCGCTACAAGTAGTTTTACCGGTAGGTATTAGTTTTTACACTTTTCAAACGCTAAGCTATTCTATAGACATCTACCGGGGGAAGTTGGAGCCTAGACGTGACTTTATCGCCTTTTCTGCTTTTGTAAGCTTTTTCCCGCAGCTCGTTGCCGGCCCAATAGAAAGAGCCTCTAACTTACTGCCACAATTTCAATATCCTCGTAGTTTTAATTACTCTTTGGCTGTTGATGGTCTGCGTCAGATTCTTTGGGGACTATTTAAAAAGGTAGTGATTGCTGATAACTGTGCTATTATTGCTAACTACATGTTTGCTCATTCCGCTGAGATGGAGGGAAGTGGTTTGTTGCTCGGAGCCATCTTTTTTGCCTTTCAAATTTATGGTGACTTTTCGGGATATTCTGATATTGCCATTGGAGTGGCTCGTTTATTTGGGTTTCAATTAATGCGAAATTTTGCCTTCCCTTATTTTTCCCGTGACATTGCTGAGTTTTGGCGGCGCTGGCATATTTCTCTTTCGACCTGGTTTCGCGATTATTTGTACATCCCCCTAGGCGGCAGCCGTGGCGGAACGGGAATGAAAGTGCGCAACACTTTTATCATTTTCGTGGTCAGCGGATTTTGGCATGGGGCGAACTGGACATTTATCATTTGGGGTCTGCTAAATGCCTTGTATTTTTTGCCCTTATTGCTCAGTGAAAATAATCGGCGCCACATAGAAATTGTTGCACGAGATAGAAAATGGCCTACGATAAGGGAAAGTGCTTTGATGTTGAACACTTTCATTCTCACGGTTCTGGCCTGGATTTTCTTTCGCGCTGACTCCCTGAGTCATGCCCTGGAATATTTGAGTGGCATCTTTTCACGCAGTTTCTTTCGTTGGCCGGATTTTGAGCTCATTGAAAGTATGGCAACAAGCAGTTTGCTATTAGTCTTTTTTCTTATTGTTGAGTGGTTTGGTCGCAAGGGGCAATATGGCCTGGATCGAATAGGAAGTTCATGGCCTAGAGCTTATCGTTGGGGGTTTTATGTTTTTGTTATTTTTCTTATAGGTATGTACTTACCTAGCAAAACAACTCCTTTTATTTATTTTCAATTTTAAATATGAGTCAATTCTTAAAAAACGGGTTGCTTTTCGCGCTTTTTGCCACTGTTGGCTATATCGCCTTAACAGTCGTCTGGGGGAGTGTCATGCCGTATAACTTTTTGCGTCCTAACCTGAATTATCGAATGGGAAGCTACGGGCATATGTTTTCGCGTATTCAAGAAGCGGAGAAAGCTAAAAAAGTTGATGTTTTGGTCATGGGATCTTCACATGCCTACCGGGGATTTGATCCCCGAATATTTGAAGCAGCGGGAATAGACCTCTTCAATTTGGGTTCCAGTTCTCAAACTCCTTTACAAAGCAAGGTGCTATTAGAAAAATATTTAGACTCAATTGGAGCCGAAACAGTGATCTTAGAAGTATACCCAGCACTTTTTGGTTCCGATGGAGTGGAGTCTACCTTAGATTTGATAGCTAATACCCCGGTCGACTGTTCGACCCTTGAACTCGTTGCGGAAGTAAATAACATAAAGACCTGGAACACTTTTATTTATGGGGTTGTTATGGAATGTATCGGGAAAAGGGAAGGGTTTGAAGAGGACGCTCAGAAAAAGGATGATCTGTATATTTCGAATGGATATGTCCAGAAAGAATTATCTTATTTCGATGGCAAGATGAAAGACTCTTTTTCCCTAGCTGAGTTTAATCCCGATCAGTTTCATTACTTTGAGGAAACGCTTCATTTACTTAAAAAGCGAGAAACTGAAGTGCTTCTCATTTTTGCTCCCATTACTCAGAAGTTATATAATAGTTTTGATCAAATAGATGACTTTGAAGCTCGCATGGGAGACTATAAAGTACCGTATTATAACTTCAATGAACGCCTTGAGCTTGAGGATACAATACACTTTTACGATGGCCATCACTTAAATCAGCGCGGAGTAGAAATATTTAACCAAGCGGTTATAGAGTTATTGAAGAAGTAATGTTGAATAATATTTTTATTAAATTTTAATTTAAAACCTTTTTGAAATTCTCGCTTGAGGCGTTTGTTTTACAATTAATATTATTGGATTAGGTTCTGAGTCGTTTTAGACTTTTACGCGTCGAGCGAAATTCAAGAAGTTTACCAAGTAAAGCTTGCCTTTTGATTTCACCACTATAGTAGTATCCCTCAAAAATTTTCAATCTCGCTTATCCTTCTACAGACAAAACTAGGTCAAAAGGCAGTAGTAGATATTTTCTATTCCTGGATTCTCATTTCCGGTGTTTCCAATAAAGCAAATCTTTGAACAAGCTAAAACAACCCACTTAAAGGTAATTCTAACTAGAAATACTGCAGATATTCCGGGTTGTCCTGCAGTGACTTTCTCTACGATGAAAATATATGGCTTTTATTCCGGCTAAAAATTATATGTCTGCCTGATTATTAGTTGTTTATGTGTTTTTACTGCCCATTGCCTCTTGATCCATTCTCAGAGCAAAAAAAGCCGAATCTCTGTTAATTCGGCTTTTTTTTGCCCTTGGCTCAATATTAGAAGCAAGATCTAATCTTGCAAGCGTCTGGCTCTTTGCATCGGATTTTCCTGTGGATTGTTTTTTTGCTTGAACAGTTCAAATCGGCTGGGTTGGGTTTGCGGAGGGAAAAAGTTGTTCGATCGATCTGTATCTGCCGTTTCGTAAAACGGATCGAGTTCAATTTGTTTAATCTCCTTTTCCGTTTGAAACACTTTTGACACTTTATCTCTTCCCATTTTCCAAATTTCTGCAGGAATTCGAATCACCTCATCTGTATCATCGGCATACTCAAAACGAAGAATAATGGGCATCACCAAGCCTCCCTTATTTTCGAATGTTATCTCATAAAAATAGTGTCCTTCCTCCAGAAAAGCTTTTTCTTCCTCAGAGAGAGATTCAAAATACTCAATATAGTCTTGTTCATCTCCGGCATCAAAGCGGGGTCCGTTATTTTCAGTATAAAAATCTACGAGCGCAGTATCTATTTCTGCATAGGTTTTATCTTCTTGTGCTCGATATCTCAATTTGCTAATTGCCGGAATATCCGCTTCCTGCTCCAAAGCCTCTGCATACTCTTCCGGGCTTTCGTAATTCAGCCGATAAATATCAACCTCTTCCATCGCGATATCTACATGCTGAGTCGTGTAAAACCAACCCCGCCAAAACCAATCCAGATCAACTGCACTAGCGTCTTCCATAGTTCGAAAGAAGTCGGCCGGGCTGGGATGCTTAAATTTCCATCGTTCCGCATAGGTTTTGAACGCGTGGTCGAAAAGTTCGCGTCCCATAATGGTTTCCCTCAAGATATTTAAGGCCGTGGCTGGCTTGCCATAGGCATTATTACCAAACTGAAAAATGCTTTCAGAGTTGGTCATAATAGGGGAGATATTGTTTTTATCGCCCTCCATATAGTCCACAATTTTATGTGCCGGTCCTCGACGGCTCGGATAATCCGGCTCCCATTGCTGTTCTGTTAAGTACTGTGTAAATGTATTGAGCCCTTCATCCATCCAGGTCCACTGGCGTTCGTCAGAATTAACGATCATTGGGAAGAAGTTGTGCCCGACCTCGTGAATGATCACTCCAATCATTCCGTATTTTATTCTTTGCGAATAGGTGCCATCCGATGCTGGTCGACCATAATTGAAGCAAATCATAGGATATTCCATACCAATTCGAGCAGCATTAATCGACCAAGCTACGGGATAGGGGTAATCAATGGTATAATGTGAGTACCATTTGAGTGTGTGCGCGACTACTTTCGTTGAGTATTTTTCCCAAAGAGGATTGCCTTCTTTTGGATACATAGACATTGCCATCACGGTTTCGCCGCCGATATCTACAGCCATGGCATCCCAAATAAACTTTCGAGAGCTGGCAAAAGCAAAGTCGCGGACGTTATCTGCTTTGAAATGCCATGTTTTTGTTTCTGTGGCGTGGGTTTTTTCTCGTTCTTCCGCTTCCGCTTGAGAGTAAATAATTACGGTAGTATCGAAAGACTTCCGCGCTTTCTCCAGGAGGTCTCTTTTTTCTTGAGGTAAAACCTGCTTATCGTTTTGCAATGTTCCAGTAGATGAGACGATATGATCTTCCGGCACAGTAATCTTCACATCGTAATTTCCAAAGGGTACTGCAAATTCACCTCTTCCCAAAAACTGTTTATTCTGCCAACCATTGATATCGTCGAACACACACATTCGAGGAAAAAATTGCGCAATGGTGTAGAGGTAGTTATCCTCTTCGGGAAAATACTCCATTCCGGATCGTCCACCGACTTTCATCCGGTCATTAATATTATACCACCACTTGACTGAAAAGGAATAAGATTGACCAGGTCTGAGCGGTTCCTCCAGGTCGATGCGCATCATCGTTTTGTTCACTGTATAATCGAGGGCATTTCCGCTTTTATCCCGCAGATAATCAAGTTTAAATCCACCATCAAACCAGGGCTCTAAGCTCATGAGCCGTCGTATGGATGTTTCTGGTGAAATAGAACTCGTTCTTATTTTATAAGAGTCCGAGGATTTCGCTCTGACATTTTGGTCTAATTGCATCCATAAGTAGGTGAGCTCCTCGGGGGAATTATTGTAATAGGTTACGGTTTGTTCTCCATAAATCCGCTGTTCCTCATCGTCGAGCTCTATGGACATTTCGTAATCGGCTTGTTGCTGCCAATACTCCGGGCCAGGGGCTCCTGATCCCGAGCGATAAGCATTGGGTGTAGGTAACAGGTCTTCAATTTGTTGAAAAGGGTGCGTGTTTCCCTCGGGGTTTTGTGAGATGACCAAAATGGGCAAGCACAATAGTATTAGGAGCAGGTGTGTTACTTTCATGTTCGTTTATGTTTCACGTGGAACGATATTATACCACATGGATACCCAGGGTATCCAATGCTGTGGGCTCACAATGATACGAATTCTTCACCGCTTTTAAAAAGGATTGTCGCTTTTGGGAGTGGGGAAATACAAATAGCACTTGTGCACTTACCGGCAGAGGCCAGGCACAGAGAAAGTGCTCTAATTGTCCCGCAAACGCTTCTCGAATTTTGAGTGGTGTAGCTAATTCATTCAAGAGAAAAGGATTGTTCTTGTACAGGGCTTCTGATAGAATTAAGGCTTGTTGATCAGAAGGTGGAGGTGTCGCAAAGGGCGTGTTCCATTTTACGATCAGAAAACTCCATCCGGCCGGATAGGGGAGTGAGCCATGTTTTTCATTTTGTCGATAAGTAAACTTCCCTGAAACTTGCATTAAGTCCAGCGGGGACTCCCATTTTTGATGTATTGAAAATTCGTGGTCTTTGCGTGAAAAGAATTCTCTGGTATGTTCTACGCAATGAAAGAATAGCTGTTTTTCAAGTGGAAAGCTTTTGTTTTTACTTCCACCCAAGGTTGTCCACAGTAAAGTCACATCGTGAGAGCTTCCTTCCAGGTAAGGGTCCAGTTCTTCTTTGAGTTGTTTTTTCTGAGCTGCCGTTGCGGACGAGCACTGCACTTCAATCAACGTCCCTGGCCCCTGTGCGGGCGAAAAAGTTGCTTCAACATAGTGATCTTCCAGAGCCACCTTAATATTAGGAAGTCCTACGGACTCTAAACATAAAGGGATTGGGCAACGTACTTTTATTCCTGATATCATAGTTTCACGTGGAACATTTTATAATTTGGGGTCCTGCTGCAAATAGTTGTTCTCTTTGCTGCGCATTTCTTTCTGAGCCTCTTCGGTCTTGTCATCGTAACCGGCTAAGTGTAGTATCCCGTGTAACATCACCCGATCCAACTCAGTGCGCCAATCAATATGTAGTTCTTTGGCATTATCCTTAATCCGATCAATACTCAAATACATATCTGCCAAAAGAGGGGCCTGCTCTTCATGCAAAGGAAAGGTAATAATATCCGTGTAAAAATCATGCCCTAAATACTCCACATTCATTGCATATAGTTGCTCATCCGACATGAAAATATACTGCAGTTGATCGACTTCCAATTGCTCTCCTTCTACACAAAGCCACAGCTTTCTCTTTTGCTCTTCCTCATTTGGAAGCACAAAGTCTGTTTGATAATAAAATTGAATGGGGATTTTCATAGTATTCGAAGGTAGTATTTTCAGCCCATGCAGTCAAACGTAGCGATGAACGAATTACTCATTAGTATACTTTTTTATGACCAGGCAAGCATTAACATCGCCAAAACCAAAGCTGGCAGACATCCCAATGGAAAGCGGCTGTTTTCCATAGGTCTTTGGAATTCGATCTTCGGCAATTCGTCTCACCACATCAGCATGTAATGGGTCAATGTTCAAATTAGGATGTAAAAATCCATGATGTAATTGCATCGTCAGTGCGACAGCCTCTAATGCACCCGAGGCACTCAGTGCGTGTCCCGTAAGAGATTTTAAAGCCTGCACATAGGGAAAGGATTCCGGGCGGCACCCTAAGACGTCAGCCCAGGCTTCTATTTCATAGGGATCAAACCGAGTTGCCGTGAGGTGTCCACTGATCACATCCACACTATTGGCAGTGCACTGAGCATGCCGCAAAGCCGAACGGAGCACTAATCGTATTGCTTCCCTATTAGGAGCAGTCATAGACCCTCCCATTCGCTGACCACCGCTATTCACTGCTCCACCCAAAATTTCAGCATAAATACGTGCCCCGCGAGCTTTTGCTGCTGAAAGTCTTTCGAGCACCAAAGCCCCTCCTGCTGCTGATGGGACAAAACCTGCTGCCCTGGCACTTAACGGTCGGCTAGCTTCCTGCGGTGCATCATTACTCCTGCTATTGAGCACTCGCATTGCGTCAAAACCCGCTCTTACATATTCACTTCCACTATCGCAGGCGCCACAAACCATCCGGTCGGCTAACCCTCTACGTATTCGCTCTGCTCCTAAAAGGATCGCCTCTGTACCACTGGCACAAGCACTGGCATTCGTCGAAACTTGATTTCCACAACCAATCAGGCCGCCTAAAAAGGCACTGGCGCTACTACTCATTGTGTTGGGGCAGGTCACACTGCCCAGGCGCTTCACCCTTCCCTGGTTTACTATTGATACGCCAGCGCCAAAAACATCTCCACCGCTCATCCCTGCGCCCATCATAACTCCAGAATTCCAATACACTTCTTCTTTTGTGGCCCGTTTCAGTCCGGCATCTTCCCAGGCCATCAATCCCGATAAGACCCCAAAGCGAACACCATCTGCTACAATCCGTTTTTGCTCTAATGGGCTGAGGTATTGAGCTAAGGTTTCATCGGTCAATTCTGGTTGACCGCCAACCGTGCATCGAAACCCTAATTTCTCCAGAAGCTCTATTTTTCGAATCCCGGAGCGCCCCTCCCGTAAAGCGGCCAGAAAGTGTTCATTTCCCACCCCATTCGGAGAAACCACCCCAAGGCCAGTAATAGCTATTCGATTGTCGTCTTCTCTATTCTCCATTTTCGTTTATCTTCAACATGCCGGATAAAGTACCCACAGCAATCCAGCTTTCACTTTCATCCTTCATTTCCACACTGACCTTGAGCTTTCCCATTCGATAATATATTTTTTTGGCTTTGACGACTACTGATGTTCCACGTGGAACCCCTCGGTGAAATTTCACTTCAGTATCTGTCATGACCATCAGAGGTAAATTACTAGTTAATCTCTCGCGTTCTATAAACATTCCAAGACCCATCAACCCAATCTGAGCCATACATTCAATCAAAACTACGCCCGGAGTGATGGGATGATCTTTAAAGTGATGTGCATAAAAATATTCCTCTCCACCAAAGTGATAGTAACCTTCTACTTTGTCTTCGTCCATACTTGTGAATCCATCGACAAAAAGAAATCCCGGGCCATAGGGTAGGGCATCCAAAAATTGTTGATACTTCTTCATTTTCTAAATGTTGTTTTCACCACCATCTACGGGGAGTATAACGCCATTGATCCAGTCTGCTTCGGGTCGGCAGAGTAAGTCCACCGCTTGAGCTACGTCATCCGCTTGCGTCATACGACCGGAAGGGTTGTGCCTTTCGGTCCACGCCTTGAGATCATTATATCCCGGGATCATCCGGAGGGATGGAGTATCGGTTATCCCCGCTTGGATGACATTAGATCGGATGCCTTCAGGACCCCATTCCACTGCCATGGACCGGCTGATGCTTTCCAGGGCATTTTTTGCTGCACTAACGGCTGCGTAATGTGGCCAAACCCGTTGATTTCCCGCACTGGTAAAAGCCAGTATCCGGCTCCCGCTGGTGAGCAACTCCCGATCTTTAAGTGCTTTTGCCCAATGATACAAACTCAAACCCATCGCGTCCATAGTAATACTCAGGTCAGCTTTATTTAAGGCCGGGTGGCCGGCCATCGCTTTTAAACTGCCTTTGCTCAGCGAGTGCAACATCACCTTCACTTGCTCTTGATCCTCCATCCTCTCCTTGAGCTCCTCAATAATCTTATTCCTCTGCTCCTCCTGCAAAGCATCTGCGTTCCAGCGCATGCGTTTCACCCCTTCATCCGCCAATGCTTCCCATTGGGGACCCCATTCCCGCAGATAAGACTTTCGATCTCTATGCACTACCGCTAGATTCATTCCCTGTCGAGCCAACTGTCGAGCACTCGCCCAACCCAGGCCGGAAGACCCACCGATGATCAGCGCCCAATAACCACAATCTTTATATGCTCCCTCTATTGCCATTCCAATAATATTCTTTGTGCGGTGAAGCCGGGACCAAAACTCAACATCAAGCCCTTTTCTTTCGGTTTTCTCTCTTCCTGGAGAAACTTATGCAAAACAAATAAAACCGTTGCACTGGACATATTTCCATATTGCCGAAGTACCTCTTTAGTGTGCTCTATATTGTTTCCCCATTGGCTAAATAAATCCTCTACTAAACGTACAATTTTCTTTCCACCCGGATGGAAAATTAAATGGTCGATATCCTGAATTTGCAAACCATTGTCTTGAAGAAAGGGATGAATAATGTCCTCAAATTCTTCGGCAATTTTCTCGGGTACTTCCACATCCAGCACCATCTGAAACCCACTATCCACGACTTCGAAACCCATCATTTCAGTCTCATTATAAAAATGGTACATCGCACTTCCGCGTATCACTGGGCCAGAGTCTTCCTTATGTGAGCTGAGAATCACCGCAGCGGCTCCATCGCCAAATATAGCGGCGCTAACCATATTCGTCATGGAAAAATCTCTCCTTTGGAAAGTTGCTGAGGGCGCTTCGACGGCTACCACCGCTGCTTTCTTATTGGGGTTGGCCTTTAGAAATTGCTCCGCATAAATCAAGCCGGACACTCCTCCAACACATCCCATTTCCGTAACGGGTAGTCTTACGATATCCGGCGATAAACCCAAACTATTAATTAAATAAGCATCTACAGAAGGGATCATAAAGCCCGTACAACTCACAGTAATAATATAGTCCAGTTCGCCAGGAGCTGTATTAGCATCCTCTAAGGCTTTTCTCAAGACTTCTTCGGACAAACTCTTCGCTGCTGTGACATATTTCCGGTTTTTCTCCTCAAAACTCATGGGACGAAATACATCTTCTGCAGACATGATGGCATATCTACGGTCGACTTGAGCATACTTAAAAATTCGCATCACTTTTTGTCGAAATCGCTCCTCTTGATCTTTCAAAAACTCCTCCAGATAGCCGAGAATCTCCTCAGTACTTTTGGTATAGGAAGGAACCGCCGTCGCCGTGCCAATAATAGTAGGTGGATGTGACTTCATTTATTATCATTTTCTTTTGTGCGTCCCGTATACCTATAGAACTAAATTTAAGCCAGTTTTCTTCTTGAATATAATATTTTTTACGCTAGCCATGGCACATTAGGTCATTAACTTTCTCCTGCCACATTCCAAACCCTTACGAGAACAAACCATCGGATTGCTAAATCATTTTTTCCCTTCATCGGTTAAAACGATTGTAATATTTTTTTGATTTGGGCGTCCCGACCCCAACGCATTGGGGTCGGCCTTATGCTTCGGGGCTCGTTATTCTCTCGGCTCCGGCGCCGATGGCACCGGATCTGCCTCTCCCCAATTTATTGGGTATCGGCCCCCCTGCGCAGCAGTGACGCAAATATAGTATGAACAACTCGAGACACAATCTCTCTTTCTGCAAAAAGTAGTTGTCGCCTAAATGCACAGGCTGGTCTTGGCCGATCAAACACCGCTTGTCGAGATAAATCATAAAAGTGCCTTGGATATATTTCCCTTGCCCACATTCTATCTTTCATTTCAATCCTTGCCCTCTTATATGTCTGCCTTCTCAATAGTGTAGTTTACGAATTGTCCCGTTGAGCGATCAGCAAATAGCGAAATGCCCAGGCCCACTCTAAACGCATTTTCTGATAATTACTCTTCTTCATTATCGCATCCAACTCTTCGCGTAAAAAACCCTTCTGGATAGACAATAGTCCATCAGCCCGAGCCATCTCTGAAAATTGAAAAACACGCGTAGCGATAGAAAATAAACGATAGGCCCAGATCTGACGATGAAGATCATTGACAATAATGTTAACAATCCCTGCTTGTTCACAGTGCTTGAGCAACTTTAAAATTTCCTCATCTGAAAAGTGGTGCCAAATTAAAGAGAAATATGCGGTATCAAACCCGTTTATTTCCAAATTATTATCAAATATGTCTGCCTCTATACAACTAATATTTTTAATGCCTACTGTTTGCTGTTTTGCATACTCTACTGCAGCTCTGTTGGCGTCAAGGCCAACTATTTCTAAAGATCTTCCAGATTTTTCTCCCCAGGAATGAATAGATATCAAACTATCTCCACCGCCACATCCAACATCTATTATTCGTTGTGGACTCTGTCCCGAAGAGGCCAACAAGCGAAAGGCGCGAGTCGTGCTGGCATGCCCTCCCAGGAGCCGGTGAACACGCGATAAATCTTTCAGTGTATTTTCCAACACTGGGCCGGAGAGGTTCATATCATCCATTGCTTCCTCAGCTCTGGATCTTATTTTCCAATTCATATTATTTACGTTTTGACTTGTCCGTGCGTGGCGCGAATTACTGGATGCAGAAGTCCCGGCCAATACCGAAGCAATCGAGCAGCCCAATTGGCCATTCGCGGATATTGAAATACATTGTGAATTTGTCGTCCATACCACATTCGTCGACCAAAGTTGTCCTCCCACGACTGTTGATAGTTCGCTACCAATTCTTCCCTGGAACTATTATTTCTAAGGGCGAAAATGACATTATTTCCCAAGAGTTGTCCACTCCACAAGGCCATGGCCATACCATTACCACTAGCGGGAGGGATCATCGCAGCGGCATCTCCGGCTGGAGAGACCTGCATCTCCGTCCAGGGTTTTCGACCTAATTGAAAATTTGCCACCGCCATGGGCCGATCCCACATCGCCTTTCCATCCGTTAGCAAGCGACGCATCCATGGGTTGCCCGATAATAATTTGCTTTCTGCCAGCTCGATGTTTTTATATTTTGAAAAAACATCCTGTCTAAGCATATAAGCAACATCAACCCATCCATTATCCACTAATACAGCGCCTCCATATCCTCCTTTGAATGCATGCAGGGCAACCAAATTTTCGGGAAAGTCCAGCCGATAATACTGTTTGAAACCTACGTAACTCTCCACATATTCGGCGTCAATATTTTTCTGATAGGAAGATTGTCCCTTCCCATCACAGCCCAACACCCATCGTCCCACAAAGTCTCCGGCATTTGTTCCAATTTCGTAATGTTCTTCGCGCTGCTGAACGGCGGTTACTTTTGTTTCCAGACGAACCACAACTCCCATATCAAGGGCCCTTTGGTAGAGAGCCCCATCCAGGGTGTACCTGCTCATTCCCACGCCTCCGAGAGGCAGGTGGGTTTCGACTACTGTCCCGTCAGCTGAAGACAATTGTACGCGATCTACGGAGGGTCGGACGGGAAGATCTACCTCCCATTGATCTAGCAGTGGAAGTACTTCTGCAGATAAGTATTCTCCGCACACTCTGTGTCTGGGAAGGCGCCCTTTTTCCAGCAGTAATACATCATAGCCCACCGCTCGCAAAGTGATAGCGGCTGCCCATCCTGCCAACCCACCACCAATAATAACACTGTCGTACATGCTCCTAAGATAAGAGTACTTACGAAAAACCCGTTCAAGAAGGGATCATAAAACATTCACAATTTCTCAATTGATGTAGGATTCCGCTCTCATTATGTTTTCATCGCAATGAAAAGGTGGGGTGGACAAGAATGGTGCCTTCCAAAAAGCAGTCTGTTGTTCATCTTATCCTTATTGCGTGAGGGGTGGGAGGGGCCGGAGCTCGCGAACGGGTACAGATGGTGGCTTTGCCATCCATCTGTACGGAACCCCCGGACGACCCGACCCCCACCGCGTGGGGGTCACGCCCAAAAAAAATTATAAAACAAAATACCATTGCAATAGGAACCAAAAGCTGTTGCGGTTAAAAGAAGAGTGGAGGTGCTCCCAACGATAATCTATACCTGCCTCAAATTTATTATTGTCCGTGAGTGCGTAACCGAGGACAGGAACGAAACGCAGTTCATGTGAAATATTTTGATCCTGCAAATTAACTAAATACTCGCTGCCGCCTTTGAAGTAAAATTCCCGGGGATCCAATACGCTACCTTCCAAAGGGAGATCTATAGCGATACGGTTCCGGAACCGAAATACTGCGGATGCGTCGGGAGAAAACGTTTGATCCGTAACGATACGATGGGCCCAACGAAAATTGCTGTTCCTATACACAAAGGTGTATTGCTGACGCAGGCGATGGATCCATTGTTGGTCCTTGATGCGTGCCATGTACCCCCCTGCTATGTAGCGTCCAATGCGCAAACGGTGAGAGGCAAAGAGCCCAATATCGGTGCGATCCGTTTGCCAAATGCCCGATTCTTTATTTCCCTTAAAGTCATCTAAATGGTTGATCGCGCGATGTTCAATATTGAGGTTCATACTCCAATCGGGATGGAGACTTCTCGTAATATTTACGGAAGGGAGAACGCCAAGTCGCAGGCTGGCCTGTGCTGAAAGTTGAATGAAAGCAAAAAACAGACTGAGGAAAGTAAAAATGATTCTCAAAACTCTAAATTATCCGTGTTTCTCGGCAAAATACGGCTTCTTTCTACTATTTCCCCCTCGTAATCAAAGAGAAATTCATAGAGTTTATAGCTCCCTTCTTTTTTTCCCTGAAAAACTATTTCGTAGTAAGTCTCAATTTCGTCTTTTTCTTTATTCTTTTTCAAATAGGCAAGCATTTCCTCAGGATCTGCTATGAATTGAATTTGAATTTTTTCCCACTTTAGCTTGTCAAACTCTTCTTCGAGTTCCTCTATGATTTCTTCTGCTACTTCTTCAGGAATTTGTCTCCATTTCAGATCGCGTTCCACATCGACTAAATTGCCCTCAGGAGTAAACTTCACGCTGTAGCGACTCCCAAATCTTTTCATTTTGACTTCTATGGCTTTTCCATCGAGGTTCTCTTCGCTGTACCATTTCTCATTCGATGTATCCCCTAAACGCTCAATGAAGTTCAGTGCTTTTTCGGGAACCTCTTCTCTGTCTATTCGGGACTCTCTTTCAACCTTCACTTGAGCAAAAATAGAGCAGCTTCCCAAGTAGCTCAAGAAAAGAATAAGTAGTATGTGATGCCGCATCATCGTGGGTATAAAAAAGGTGAGAAAATTAATATTTCAACACAGAGGCAGTCGGACTAGTTCCCCGGGCGGTGAACTGTAAATACCCGACTTACATTGAAACCGAAATGTATGCCTCCTCCTGCCCAATCTCCGGTCGTTTCCGTAATAAATCCTTTTTCTATCATAGAAGTAGAGTTGGTAAAATGAAGCTGAAAGACATGCCCTCCCGTTTCAATATCAAAACCAATGGACAAGGAGTTTTTGAACCCTTCCGCTATTTGATTCGGTGCCACGTAAATGTATTCCGCATTTAAGGCGATGCGTTTAGTCAGCTTCAAGCGAGCGGCCGAACCTAGAGCAAAAACATCGTGGGCTTCGGACTCCGTTTCTACTATATTTCTATGAACGAGTGTGGGACTAAGTTGCAAACTAAAGGATTCATTGAATTTCCTCCCTATAATTAGTTGATGGGTATAATAGAGCCTTGAAGAAAAGTAATTTTCTCTGGCCGGGTCTGGCCATCGGGTTCCCTTTACGGCCATACTTGAGAATAGCGCCAGCGTGACAGGCATGACTTTCGCTCCACTGCTTTGTCGCAAAACTCTATATTTTAAAAATCCATCGTAGGTTTTTTCAAAACTGCTTCTTCCAAAGCCCACCATGAGGTTATCCGTTACTCCATAATCTCCCCCGATGCGGATACTGGCTGCATCCAGACCAAACAATTCGTACCAACCTGAGTTTATCATGCCGAAACGATGAGAAATTTTGATGTCCAAAACTCCATGAGAAGTGTTTTCCAGGGAATGCAAATTAATCACCCGATTGGTCTTAAAACTCGCTATGGCATAATCTGTTGTTTCTTCCTCTTCTCCCAATAGGGAAAGTAAGTCATCCTGGCCATGAGCTGACTGAATAAAAAAGCAGGCGAAACCTAATAGAATAAGGATCTTTTGCATAGCTAATTTTACTTAAGGGGTTCCAAGTCTCCTGCTACGGTAATTTCAACATTTTTCGCGATATTATCCCGCACCACCGCGGGGATGGAAATATCGTAATCTTTCACTGCAACGCTAAATTTAGAGTTGACTTGAATCTCCTCCCCATTGATAATAATGGTTCCCGGTGCAGAGATTTCATTTTCTACTCCGTGAATAGTGAGTTTTCCTTCTACCGTAACATCATACTCTCCGTTGCTTTTGTAATCTATAGCGTTCGGCTCAACAATTTTCCCTTTAAACGTAGCTTTGGGAAATTTGTGACTTTCCATATAGTTTTCATTAAAGTGTTCCTGCATTAACGCTTTATCAAATTGAAAAGCCTTGATCAAAACAGCAAACTCCATTTGTTGGCTTTCAAAATCAATTACGCAAGTCCCTGCGCCATTTACTGCTTCGATTTTTTCCAGCGGAGCTTCGCTATAAAAAGAGATTTTTGCTTCTCTCGTGAAGAACTTTTGTGCCTGCATATCGAGAGAAAGAAAAAACATCAGGCCCATTAAACTGAATAAAATAGTTATCTTTTTCATCTTATTGTTGTTTTTCGTTATTTAATAGTATACATCTTACCAGGACAACATCCATAAGCATTCCGGTACATATGCCACGAACGCGAATGTTGTCTCCCTGTGAGGGAATATCCTTCAGTGCTCCTGCTTCAAACTCACAAATCACCCCTCCCATCATATGCGAAGTTGCCAGTTGCACTACTGATTTATCATTTTCTATATTTATTTCTTTAACCGTGCCCTCCACATCGATGACTTCATCGAGATACTTTTTGTTCGCTTCGGATTCATTTTCATCGAATACATTGTAGAGTTCTTCAGCGTTCATTTCTGCCTTTGCCTCAGATTGAGAGAGGTCTGCATGGGGTTTAAAATATTGCTGATAAGCAATGCCGCCACCAATTATTCCAATGAGAATTAAACCCAATAATATCCATTTCCAAGTTTTCATAGTATGCTAATTTTGAGGGTAGCCTTCATCTATCCAGGCTTCGATTTGTGCAATTTGACAATCTGAGAGTTTGGGGTTTCCTTGCGGCATAGGAGAAAATCCGGATTCGTGACGGATGGCACCCAATAATCGACCATCTTCTACCCGCTGAACCACTTGTTCGTATGTTTCCAGCTTAATATTCCCGAAGTTGCTCGCCGCATTATGACAAATCATACAACTGTTATCCAATATTAGGCGTATCTCGTCTGAATATTGAACTGATTCAGTTTCACATTCCAATCCGGCATACAAGGTCTCCTCCACATCGTAATAACAAGCGGAAAAAGACAATAGCGGAATCAGAAGAAAAAGGAAGTTTCGCATTTTGTTAATTATTGGGAAAACCGGCATCAATCCAGGTTTCTATTTGATTTATGTAACAATCATCTATTTGAGTCCCTCCAAAAGGCATATTGATGTAATCCGGACTCCAACTGACCGCTCCTAGCAATCGACCATTCCCGGCAACTACTGCCACTTGTTCATAATTATCCAACCGAACGCCTCCGGATGCAGTACTTTGGTTGTGACAGGAAATACACCCCCCCTGGAGGATGGAAACGATCTCCTCACTATAGTTTACCATAGTCAAATCACACTCTTCCTCTTCATCACAAGTTGCATTGGTAGCTCCCTGTAAAATCCACTCAGCTATCGTATTAATGTCTTCACTGGATAATCGATTCGCCGGCGGTGGTGGCATTCTTTTGTCTTCATCATCTTCAGTCAGCACTTCATACAAGTCGCTGTTGTCTAATCGAAATGCCTCCACGACATCAGAATTCATTACATTCTCATAGCTCGTTAATATGATATCTTCCTGAGCGCTCGCCTCATTATGGCATCCACTAAAAGCACAATTCGTTTGAAATAGAGGTAAAACATCTCTTTCAAAGTAAACGACCGTTGAGTCACAAGGATCCCCGGTAATGGTCGTATCCATATCCATGGTATCCACATCATCCATATCATCGTCCATGGGGAAAAGTGGATCGTGGACACATGAACCCATAGAGACAGCAATGGTGACCGCCAGAATTAATCCGCCAAAAAACACTATCTGTTTCATATTTAGCTATTATACGTCAAAACTAAATCTAATTTGATATAAACTAGTATCCGTTGCCCTGAATGGGAAGAATTTCTACTGAGTGAGACATTTAATGTTGAAAAAGGCTGCATGATTCATAATACTAAATATACCTGCTCATTTCAACCCTTCCGCGGGCTCAGTGCTGGATAGCACTGAGATAACACATGAACGTGCCGAATAGACTTTGCCCTATTGCATAATTACTTATATTTGAAGGGTATCTCTATATACTCTTCCTTTCATGTGACGTATGGAGATATCCTTTTTAAGCATTCTTTCGTTATAGTAACAAAGGAGTCTGTTATGAACACATCGCTGGCCTTATCCCGTTTTTTTATATTCCTGTTATTAAGTATTGCTCTACTTCCCATCATGCAAGGTCAATCGACCAGCTCTATATTATCCTTCGAAGGGGAGGTTATTTTCCTCTCTGATGCGCCCCAGGAAAAAATAACCGCTCGCTCCGATGAACTCAAGGGAATGATAGATACTTTGCGCAATACTTTCGCCTTTCAGATTCCTGTTAGGAGTTTTATCGGTTTTAACTCTGATCTTCAACGACAACATTTCAATGAAAACTATATGGAATCTCACCGCTATCCCAATATCAGTTATGCGGGGAAAATTTTGGGAACGATTGATTACGATCAAGAGGGAACATATAAGGTCAAAACGAAGGGAACTTTTAATATCCACGGAAGAGAACAGGAAGAAATCATCAGCAATCGAGTAATCATTACAGAAAACGAGATTACAATTGAGTCCTCCTTTACTCTTCGTTTGGCCCAATATGATATTCGAATTCCTAGAATTGTAGAAAAGAAAATTTCCCCGGAAATTGAAATTCAGATGACGGTAACTAATACAAAATCTACTTGAAATATTTTCTGATTTTCTCCATCGTCTTTTTGTTCTCTACTTTACTCACGGCTCAATTTTCCGCTACTGTGAGTTATGAGGGACCACGTGAACTGCGCAATGTAAAAATCATAAAAGCTCAAAAAGAAAAGGGCGGTCTCTACCATCTCTTGACAGACCGGGGCCTTTTTTCTTTCGATGGCCGACGTTGGGAGCAATTTCAGCGCAAAGCGCCCCTTAGCAATACTGCTACATCCATAATTCCTTATCTCGATAAATATTTAGTAGGTTTTGAGGACGGTACACTTTCTCTATTTAATGGAAGGGCCTATACTCCTTTTCCTCAAACTACTGACAGTATAAATACACCCATACGTCAATTACAGTTTGACAGCCAGGGGTACTTATTCGTAGGCACCTATGGTCAAGGGGTGTTTCGTTTAGATAGCATGGGACAATGGTTATCCATCAATAGTGAACAAGGCCTTTATAGTGACGATATTTACGACCTCTTCGTTTGGAAAAAAAATCAACTTGCCATTGCGACTGATCGGGGTATTCAAATCATCAACAAAAACTTGTTTGACAGCACGGCGACCTCAAGAAAGAATATCTCTTTTTTGAAAAATCATATTATTACCCAATGTATAGGGGATAGTGAAAATGATCTTTTATGGGCTGCAGATTACGACGGAACGCTTTACCGAATAGATTGGAAGGATAAAAGTACGACGAAAATATTCGAGTCTCCATCAGCTATTTCCTCTCTCAGCCAGCGGTCTGGAAATCGAATATTTTTTTCCAATCGTACTCATTTATTCTTCTTTAATGACTCTACTAATAAGCAAACCCAAATTTCCCTAAAGAACCCGCCGGAAAATATTCTCAGCTCCGTAATCGATGAACAAGATAGAATCTGGTTGCAAAGCCAATCCAGCTTGCTTACCGTCGTACATCCTAGGATTTCAGTTTATTCCACCCCCATTACATCCATACAATGTATATCTATTGCAGAACCCCTTGCTTACCTGGGCACGGATAATGGCATCGTTATATATGATTTAAAAACCCAAAAAATCCTCGATCGTATATTACCAGGAATCAATTTTCTGCACCTTAAATGGCAGCCTCAGAGAAATCAGTTGTGGTGTGCTAGTTTCGGAAACGGCCTTTATGTCTTTTCCCCTCAAGAAGATAAGATTTATAATATCTCACAAACGGAGGGTCTAATCAATAATAGTGTTCTTTCTATCAACGTAATGGATTCAATTATCCTAGCTTCTACCTTAGGCGGTCTATCCGTCATTCATCAAACGACTTTAGATATACTCTCCAACCATTTTCCCAATATTCCGCAATCTCAATACATCTACGACGCTGAAATAGATAACAGCGGAGCGCTTTGGTTAGGAAAAGATGGCAGGGGGGCTATTGTCATAGATTCTTTAGGCCGCCAAAACACCTATTTAAATGGAAAAAGTATTTACAAAATACAAAAAGTGAAGAATCATATCTATCTCTGTACTGCGGATGATGGAATCAATATTTTTCATTCTAAAGCCAGTAGCTGGGATACTTTATATCCCAATACACTCTGTATAAGTATTCTTGCTGATTCACTGGGGTACCTCTATTTTTTTATGGACAATGAAATTGTTATTCACGATCCTGTCAGAGGCCAACAAGCCCCTCTGGAAAGCCAATTTATCCCTGCAAATCAAAATTTTTTTATACACGCCAATGATAGAGATAGCGAGGGCAATTTATGGTGGCCAAATGACAGTATACTCTACAATTATATCCCCCAGCAGGAGCACCAACTCCAACCTCATCTCCGCATACAACAAATATTCCTTGGAAAAGTACAAATAGATAATGAAAAATATAGCTCGGTATCACATACAAATAATACATTAAATATAGAATACACCGGCCTGTGGAATTCCGATCCTTCAGCTGTGAGGTATAGGTACAAAATCAAAAATTACGATACAGATTGGATCGTTACACGAGATCAAAGCATTATTTATCCAAAACTACCTCCCGGCGAGTATTCCTTTATTTTGCAAGCAGACATTAATAATGATTTTTCTTCTCCAACAGAATATCAGCACCATTTCACAATCACACCCCCTTTTTGGAAAAGGCCGGTCTTTATAATAGCCATAAGCATCATCGCCATAATTCTAATTTATGCGATTGTAAAAAATATCATTTCGCGCAATAGAAAAATAGATCAATGGCAGTCGGCACATATCAGAAGTGAATTAGAATTAATAAAAAACCAGATCAATCCCCATTTTTTATTTAATAATTTTAACACCTTAATTAATATTGTTGAAGAAAATCCAGAAGAAGCACCAGAGTACATAGAACATTTATCTGACTTCTACCGCAATATGCTCCTTTACAGAAAACAACAAGTCATCGCCCTGGAGCAGGAATTAAAAATTGTAGAACGTTACATTTTTCTTTTGAAAAAAAGATTTGAAGAAGGCTTGAATTTCTCACTTCCTGAACATTATCCTCCAAATTCAATGATTGTTCCGCTCAGCCTACAAATTTTGATTGAAAACGCCATCAAACACAATGTGATATCTGCTGATTCTCCTCTACATATTCACATAGAAATAGGTGACAATCAAATTGTCGTCAAAAATAATTTACAAAAGAAAACGGTCAAGCCGGCATCCACGCGTTTTGGTCTTGAATCATTGCAAAAACAATACGAAAGCCAAACAAAAAAAACGGTTCGCTGGCAGGAAAAGCAAGATCAGTTTATTGTAACTCTTCCCTTAATTAAAAAAGAAAAGGCATGAAGATTATTATTGTAGAAGACGAAGCTCCGGCGGCTCGAAGGTTACAACGGCTCTTGGAAAAAACAGATTACAATGTGGAGATCATCGAGGTATTGAGAAGCTTAAAAGAAGCAAAAACCTACTTTTCTTCTCCTAAGAAAGGTGATTTATTGCTCCTTGACATTGCACTGGGCGACGGAGATAGTTTTCAATTACTTGAAGAAAGAGAAATAGATATGCCCATTATCTTTACAACGGCTTATGATGACCGGGCAATAGAAGCTTTCCGGTATATGGCTGTAGATTACTTATTAAAACCCATTAAAAAAGAGTCCCTTGACAAAGCACTTAAAAAATATGATCAGCATTTTAAAGAAAGGACGAATAATTCCTCACAAGCTACACTAGAGGGACAACGCCATTTAATAGAAATTGGCGGAAAATTACGCGTCATTCCTTATTCTGAAGTGGCCTATTATTTTATCTACCACCATATGGCGTATCTGATGACCTTTGAGGGGAAAAAATATCCCGTATCCATGGGTTTGGAAGAGGTAATGAAAGAGTGTTGCAACCACCAGTATTTTAGAGTCAATCGCCAGGTAATTCTTCACTACAAAGCGATATCTAAATTACATAAAGCGAGTAAATCCCGCTTGGAAATTGAATTAGCCCCCCCACTCCCCTTAGAAGAGAAAGTTTATAGCAGCACTTACCGATCCCCGGATTTCAAAAAGTGGCTCAAGGGCATGAAATAGAGCCCTCCACTTTCTATCACTTCTGCTCAGCAATACAATATTTTATTAATTTTTTGGGCGTCACCCCCGCCCAATCCAGGGCGGGGGTCGCTACGGTCCAGGCTATCGGTCCTGCGCCCTCCCTGACGGGAGGTTAGGACCCATCCACCCTTCGGCTGGATGGCCTTCCCCATCGCTGACGCGAACATCGCGTTTCGCCTACCATAAACACACTATTCCTTCCAGCTGTATTCAGTGCACTAAAAAAGGGAAATAGTATAAGCTCCATAAAATATGAGTAAAACGGCTCCTTCCCATCGATCTACTAAATTCCTTTTGCCCAGTCTCATAGCAAGAAGAAGAAATAGCGTTCCTCCAAGTAAAATTAAGACATCTGTTGTAAATTTCGACTGATAGGAGATGGGATGTACAAAAGAACTCATCGGTACAATCAGCAACACATTAAAAATATTAGATCCTATAACATTTCCAATAGCAATGTCGCTATTTTTCTTCAGAGCAGCTACAATGGATGTTATCAGTTCCGGTAAAGAAGTTCCGGCAGCAATTATAGTCAACCCAATGACTTTTTGGCTCAATCCCAATTCAGTAGCAATAAAAATACTGTTGTCCACAATCAGTTTTCCACCCAAAATAAGGCCCCCTAAACCAAACACAATCATAAGCCAGGTCCTTGCGAGTGAGGATGAAGCATAGGATTCAACTTGAACTTCTCCACGCTTTAAACTCCTGAACACATAAAACAAAAAGAGAAAAAACCCAATCAAAAGAATAATTCCATCGAGTCGTGAAATAACATTGGCATCGAAAGAAAAAAACTCCGTGGCAAGAAATAGAAACACAACAACGGAAAGTATAGAAATGGGGATTTCCTTCTTTATCGTAGAAGATTGAACTGCGATGGGCAGAATGATAGCAGAAATTCCCAGAATGATGAAAAGATTAAAATTGTTACTCCCAAAAATATTCCCTAGAACTATTTCAGAATGACCTCCCTGGGAAGCAATTACATTGACAACCAATTCAGGGGCTGAAGTACCAAAGGCAACTACCGTTAATCCAATGGCTAAATCAGAAACTCGGTTTCTCTTCGCTAAAGAAGAGGAACCATTCACTAAACCGTTGGCTCCGAAAATAAGAACCCCAATACCAACGGCCAATAAAATGATGGAAGTAATCATTGTGGTATGATTAAGCAGGTTTGAAGATATTTCTAATAGATCATTGAGATGCGAAACTCTTATTCATAAATATAAGTAGAAGGCAACAAATTATCTATTAAAGTAAAAAAAACTAAATTCTAAATCCTTCCAATATCACTTGCGGATATAGAACTTGGCTTTTAGAATGCCTAAGAGTAATAAGAACGCCACAAATTGATGAATAACACCCCAAAAAACGGGAATCTTTCCATAGGATAAGAGTATTGTTATAACCCCCAATGCAAACTGAAGCAAAACAAAAATTCCTATACTGAGAGCTATACTACGCAAGCGAGGATCAAAATAATAGCGATAAATTTTCACAGCAACATAAAGAGAGAGAAAAGCTAAGAGATAAGCCATCATTCGATGAACTACCTGTACAGTCGCTTTAACGGCAACAGCCGGTTCATAATCCATCCAATCCGATCGGGAGAGTAAAGTTTTTTGATTGATAGCAGCGTAGAAAGCATCCGCTTCGATGAAAAAGGGCCAATGCGGGTGCAACAATCCGGCGCGCATCCCCGCCATCAGTCCACCCCATAAAAACTGTATCCCTAAAAGAATAAGTAGAACGATCAACCAGCGATGCAGTGAAGGATGACTCTTTATTCTATCTCCAGGCGTTTGAACATAAAGAATAGTCCAATAAATGGCCGATACTGTACATGCAGCTATAAATAAATGAGTGATAAGATTGTAAGCATTGACCCAGGTGCGGTCATCACTATTCAAACCACTGGCAACCATGAACCACCCAAAAATTCCCGCAGATGCTGCAAAAAGAAAAATAATAGCCAGGCGTCGCCACAAAGAGCGGTCAATCCAGGATTTTGTAGCAAAAAAGATCAGGGGTAGAATGAAGACAAAACCCATTAATCTAGCCCAGAAGCGATGTATCCATTCCCAAAAGTAGATCCACTGAAACTCAGACATCGTCATATCGGAATGCAAACGCTCATATTGTGTTTTGGCGGCCGTCTTGTACTGATCAAAAGCCTTTGCCCAGGCATCATCGGATAAAGGGGGAACCACGCCCTCTACGAGTTCCCACTCGGTAATGCTCAACCCACTATCCGTCAATCGGGTGATCCCGCCTATCAAAACCTGAATCAAAACCATCAGTAATCCGATCCACAGCCAGTATTTTATCGTTGTTGGATATTGCATATTCCTTAGTGTATATCCTTATTAACAGAAGCTCTCTTTATCATCAGTCAAAATTCTATCATTTTTCTACCTCAAAGATAGGGCAGATTTTATCAACAGCTTTTTCCTTTATTAGTAGTTATATTATTTACTTATAAAAAAACTACTGTTACTACTAGTGCTGTGGAGAAGTGGATAAAAGAAAAGGAAAAAATTAGGATATCCACTTATTAACAGATATTGTAATTTTATACACAAGCTTACTGTCTTTGTAGATCATGAATATATCTATAATTTGTTAATAAGTGAGGAAGGAAAATATTTATTCACAGGAAAAGTATTTATATTTCAACTGATAATAAGTCGTCTTTTGATGAGGTAAATGTATTAGCAAAAAGGACTTATTAAAGCATTAATTATATATCTTATATGTATATGATTGATAAAGGTGAAAACAGAAAAGTTATTCTTTTTACTCACAACCGTTTCCACATAGTATATATTTAATAATATATTCATAACATATTTATATTTAAGTATTTACGGATTTGTTTTATTAGATATGTTAGTAAGTAAGTTAGAGATAAGGATTGGGGTATGAAGCAACAAACAAATTGTCGCAGTCTTCTGGAGAGATTGTGATGACGCTGCAAATCTCAAAAAATAGCAAAGGAAGGAACCCCGTATATATAAGGGTATGATATTTATGTCTGTGGAGGTAGATTTTTGAAGATACGTACAGCTTGTACCGCTTAGCGGGAAACGTACGTATTTCCCCTAAATGCACACAAAGCATCTTCAAAAATACAATAGCAACCATTCCTTCTCAAAAATGTCATCTTTAATCCTATCCATCCTTCCAACCTATAAATGATGGTTCACACAATGAGGCATTCGCGCGTTTGCCATTGTAGAGACAGGGTGCGCCCTGTCTCTTTCGGAAATTACAAATACACCCTCAATCCAATAAAAAACCGCCCACTCTCAACATTAACGTCTTTAATCCAGCCTATCATTCAATCACATCAATCAGCGGATCACACAAAAGAAGATCAACAAATTCATTCACAAGTGACATTGCAAGCCCCTGCTTACTGAACGCAGTCGAAGGAAGCAGGGGCAATCCGTATAATCCGCAGTGATCCGTGAAATACCGCCCAGGCGCCACCAAGGTCTGTGATTCTGAATTCCGAAAAACTATGAAAAACCGTTTCTCCTCAAAAAATACCGTCTTTAATCTAGCCATCCTTTCATCCTATAGATGATGGTTCACACAATGAGGTATTCGCGCTGGGCATGCCCCACCAACGAGTTGGGGGCACGGCCCCATCTGTCATCCTTACTTTTTGAAGGCGGATTACGCGCAGGTTGTTCTCTTATAATTCCTAGGACAAACCACAGTAGAGACGTTGCATGCAACGTCTCTACAATGTTTAATGAATAGGAGATAGCGTAAGCCGCTCCTAAAGACCCAATCGCGGGGACCGAGGGCGTTTCGCCATTCAAGGCCCGCCGCATGATGACGAAGCCATCAAAGGGTTTGCCGGCCCGCAAAGCAGTCCGGTTCTTGGCGTTATTTTCTTGAATGTTGGTTTTCTGCCTGCTCGGTACAGAAAAAGAATCCGGACGCATCACCAGTGATAGCGGCGTGCTGAGCGGTCATTTGCGTACCGTTAGGTACGCAAAATCGGTAGAAACATGAACCCGAAAATATTGGCGTGCCGTAGGTACGCGAAGTGATTGATCAATTTCA